>JACCDP010285740.1_pt1 | contig 17624 bp, 12 predicted proteins | sample 7445841 | NCBI WGS metagenome assembly JACCDP01 (sample SAMN15323441, study PRJNA562643) | freshwater metagenome | isolation source: river surface water | place: USA:Blue River Watershed | collected 2017-08-17
AATAGTTGGTATGTAAAGCCTCTCTAACGGGACCACCTTGAAAAAAACAAAGGCCACCGACATTATATTTTTTTATTAACGACCCTAGTGAATCTACTTTATTGTTATCCCAATTGCTATGCGCTCTAATAATCATTAACTGCGCAATTTTTTGATTAAAGGAAAGGGAGTTGTATTTTTTTCTTAGCCATTTTTTTTCATCATTACTTTGCGCGTTGGCTGCTTGTATTGTCAAAAAAGAAATGAATACAATTTGAATAAACTTTTTAAGCATAGAACAATTTTTTGTTAAAATAAATCCGGACTCTTTGTGTTAGCGTTGGATAATAAGTATTGCAATTTAAGGATAAAAAAAAGCTTACCCTTGTTTGAGTAAGCTTTTTTATTAGGTAACCGGTTCGTTCAAAGTCCGGTAGCATATTTTGTATCCGTGAACAAGTGATCCCCATGTTTTAAACCTAAATTTAATAGGGGTATCCATTGCGATTTTCCCAGGACTAAATTGTCCTATGCCTTTTCTTCTTCCACATCTTCGTCTGCAGGTAACACTGGTTCAACACCTGCTTTTTGAAGCTGAGCAAACCACTTTACCATTTTCTTCATATCGCTAGGGTATACGCGTTCAAAATCCATTTTTGGGTATACCTTTTTAAAGTAAGCTTGTGTCGCTTTTGGGTCCTTTTCGTCGGGTAATTTTTCCTTTGATTTGCCCATTTCAATAAATATTTCCGCTAGGAACACATTATCGTGGGTCGTGAACACTTCAATACTTTCCAAATGAGAGAATTGGTGGGCTCTTGAGCTAATGAATTGAGTGGTATTGTTTTCGAGTGATCTTGCGATGGCGCCGTCACTTTTACTAGTCAATAATTCGAATAAACCTGACATACCTGAAACCGAGATCAATTTGTTGTATTCCATATAAACGGTGCGTTTTTTTTACGGGCGCAAATTACTGAAAAACACCCAATTTTCATTTTTTAAACTACCTTTGTTTATCATAAAAAATCAAGCATATGCCTGGGTTTGAATTATTTGGGGAAGAAGAAAAAAAACAAGTAAATGAGGTCTTGGAAACCGGAATTTTGATGCGTTATGGCTTTGACGGGCCAAGAAATGGAATGTGGAAATCCAAAGAGCTAGAAGCTGCAGTATGCAGCACTTTCGGTTCACAATATGCACAACTTACCTCTAGTGGAACCGCTGCCTTGACAACAGCGATGGCGGCCTTAGGCGTGGGTGCTGGAGACGAGGTAATTATGCCAGCATTTACCTTTGTAGCAAGTTTTGAAGCAATCTTAAGTATGGGTGCCATTCCGGTATTGGTTGATATTGATGAAAGCTTGACTTTGTCGCCAGCAGCTGTAAAAGCAGCGATTACATCGAAAACAAAGTGTGTGATGCCAGTGCATATGTGTGGTAGCATGGCGGATATGGATGCATTGGTGGCGATTTGTAAAGAACATAATTTGATTTTACTAGAAGATGCTTGTCAAAGTATTGGTGGAACATATAAAGGAAAGCATTTGGGAACCATTGGCCACGCGGGCACTTTTTCCTTTGATTTTGTAAAGACAATCACTTGCGGGGAAGGGGGTGTAGTGATGACCAATGATAAGGAGGTATATACCAAATCGGATGCGTTTACTGATCATGGACACGATCACTTAGGGGTAGATAGAGGCGCGGATTTACATCCAGCATTGGGATATAACTTCCGTATTAGTGAATTACATGCAGCGGTGGGTTTGGCGCAAATAAAAAAATTAGCTACTTTTTTAGCAATTCAAAAAAAGAATAATCAAATCTTACGCTCTTATTTAGAACAGGTACCTGGCATTCAATTTAGAGTAGTGCCTGATCCTGCAGGGGATAGCGGAAGCTTCTTAACTTGGTTCTTGCCAAGTCAAGCCCATACAGAAAAAGCCATTGCTGCTTTTAAGGAAGCCGGCATATTTGCAGGTAATTTTTATTGGTTTGCAAATAATTGGCACTACATCAGGAAATGGGATCATTTAAAAAATGCGACTAGTTTATACCCATTGTCTGAGGCGCAACAAAATGCATTGATTGCGTTGCAACATGCTGACTTTTCAAAGAGTGATGCCATAATGAGTAAATGTATTTCTACTGCAATTAGTTTGTTGTGGACGGAAGAACAAGTGCATGAAAAGGGTGCTAAATTTTTACAGGTTTTACAACAAACACTTTCCTAAAAGTCATCACCCATGTCATTAGGACAGTCATTGCAACAAAGGCAGCTACAGCGTTTATCGCCACAGCAAATTCAATTAATGAAATTGTTGCAAATTCCGTCTGCCCAAATTGAACAAAGAATTAAAGAAGAAATGGAGGAGAATCCTGCATTGGAAATGAATGCAGATTTATTAGATACGGATACTTCAGCGGCAGCAGATGATTTAAATGATGAGTTTTTACAAGGCGCTAATGAGGAAGAAGAGGCCGTACCGGTAGATGAGTTTGAAATGAGCAATGAGGATTTGAATGAATATAATTATGATGAGGATGTGGCTGATTACAAAACCAAAGATGACTTTTATCCAGAATTAGATAATGATGTTGTCATTCCCATTAAAGCGGAAGTGAGTTTGAACGAGCTATTGCTAAATCAATTGAATATGTTAGCATTAGATGAAACTTCATTTAAAATAGCAGAACAAATTATAGGGAGTTTAGAAGATGATGGTTATTTGCGACGTGCATTAACATCTATTGCCGATGACTTGGCGTTTAAGCAAAGTATGTGGGTAGATGAAAAAGACATTGAAAAAATATTACTTCAAGTACAACAATTCGATCCAGCTGGTATTGCAGCAAGAGATTTACAGGAGTGTTTGTTATTACAATTAAAACGAAAGCAAGCCGATGCTCGTATGACCAATAGTATTGATGCAAATCATGCAAGTTTGGATCCTATTAAGTTGGCGATAGTAGTGATTGAAAAATATTTTGAAGAATTTACACGCAAACACTATGATAAAATTCAAAAAAGTTTGCATTTAAATGAAGTTGAAATTAAGGGGGTGTTGCAGCAAATTCTAAATTTAAATCCAAGACCAGGTGCAGACACAAGTGAGCCGCATAAGTCTGAAATGTATATCATACCGGATTTTACAGTGACAATTAATAATGGTATTGTTGAGTTGACCTTAAATAGCCGCAATGCGCCACCCTTAATCATCAGTGATGATTATAAAATGATGTTAAAGGAATACGAACGCGGTAAAAAACAAGACAAGTCTCAAAAGGAAGCAGTATTTTTCATCAAACAAAAAATTGATGCTGCAAAATGGTTCATTGAAATGATTCAGCAAAGGCAGCAAACCTTATTGAAAACGATGAAAGCAATTTTAGCGCATCAACAAAGCTTTTTTACCACGGGGGATACAACACAGTTGCGACCTATGATTTTAAAAGATATAGCGGCTGCTACTGGACTGGACGTGTCAACCGTAAGTAGGGTAGCGAATAGTAAGTATGTGCTTACTGAATTTGGTACTTATTTATTAAAATATTTTTTTAGTGAATCACTAACTACTGATTCTGGCGAGGAAGTGAGTACGAAGGAAGTGAAAGCCATATTACTTGAATTCATTCAACAAGAAGACAAACACAAACCATTAAGTGACGATGAGTTGACACATCAGTTGCAGCAAAGGGGGTACAATATTGCAAGACGTACCGTTGCTAAATACAGAGAACAATTAAATATTCCTGTTGCCAGGTTGCGAAAGGAACTTTAATCAAATTTAATTTATGCAAAACAATTCCCCCGGTAAGCTATCTAAATTTTTTGGACAAATCATTTCCTTTATTTTTCATCCCTTATTTGTCCCGACTTATTTTATTTTATATTTAATTAAAGTAGTGCCATTTGAATTTGTTGGAATTACCGATTGGCAATTACAGCTTCGCGTTTTCAGTGTGTTTTGGCTAACCGCTTTTTTTCCTGCATTTGCGGTATTTTTACTTTGGAGATTAAAATTTAGCGAATCTATTTTTTTAAGAACACAAAAGGATCGAATTATTCCCTATGTCATTGTGATGTTTTTTTATTGGTGGATGTATTATTTAAGTCGCAATTTTTCAGACCAGCCAATCGTATTAAAATATTTTTATTTTGGTGTTTTCATTGCAAGCGCCTTGGGGCTCATTGTTAATAATTTTATAAAAGTGAGCTTGCATGGCATGGGCATTGGAGGCCTACTTACAGCGGTAATATTCGTTGGGATAAAATATCCAATTAATAATATCATATGGGATATAGCCATACTATTCATTGCTGGTATTGTGATTAGTGCAAGAATGATGGTGAGTGATCATACAAATAAGGAGCTAACGATTGGGTTGGGTATTGGTATTATTACACAAACACTAGCTTATTTTTGGGTTGGGTAACATTAAATTAAAACTATGTGGCATAAACTAGCCGAATTCATTTTAAAGTTTAAGGTATATTGCTTGGCATTTTTATTGGTCATCACCATTGTTATGGGCTATTTTGCTGCGCAAGTAAAATTGAGTTATGAGTTTACGAAAGCAATACCAGATGACAATCCTAAGTTTGTTATTTATAAGGATTTTGTTAAAAAATTTGGCATTGATGGTGCAACCCTTGTAGTGGGCTTTAACACCGATAAAATGTACACCAAGGAAGTATTTAATCAGGTGCATGAGTTGCATCAACAAATAAAACAAATCCCTGCAGTTACCGAAGTATTAAGTGTGCCATTTGCCTATGAAATACAAAAGGACAGTATGGAAACAAAATTTAATGTTCGTCCTGTATTTTCGGCGCCTTATCAAAGCGACAGTTTACTATTAGCGGATGCGCAGAAGTTTGAAAGCTTACCCTTTTATAAAAACTTATTGTACAATAAGGATAGCAATGCATATATCATGGCAGTGAGCTTTATTCCTGATTCCATAAACACAGGTGCTAGAACAAGGATTATTCGATTATTGGAGGAAAAGCTGAATGCCTTTTCAACGAAAACAAATTTAAGCATCCATTTAAGTGGCTTGCCCTATATTAGAACCATTATTGCAGATCGTATTAAAAAAGAAATGTTATGGTTTTTAATAGGCTCACTTTTATTATCTGCAATAACGTTATTGCTTTTTTTTAGATCAATACCCGCCACCTTAATGAGCTTAGCAGTAGTGGCAATGGGCGTTATATGGAGCTTTGGCACCATGGTCTTGATGGGGCAAAAAATTACCTTATTAACTGCATTAATACCCCCATTAGTAGTAGTTATTGGCATACCTAATTGTATTTACTTTTTAAATAAATATCATACTGCTTATAAGGAGACCAATGATCGCTCATCGGCTATTATACAAATGGTCAGTAAAATGGGAATTGTTACTTTGTTTTGTAATATCACTGCCGCCATTGGATTTTTTGTTTTCGCATTAACCAAAAGTCCATTATTGAAAGAGTTTGGATGGGTATCGGGTATTAATATTATGGCTTTGTTTTTTATCAGTTTATTCTTTATACCGCCGGTGCTTAGCTATCTAAAACCACCTACGCCAAAACATACTAAATACTTAGACAATAAATATTTAATACATGTGTTGGTTAAAATTGAACGTTGGACCTTCAATCATACGAAATGGGTTTTTGGAATCACTTTAATTTTAGTGGTGATTTCAATTGCGGGCGTTTTAAAAATAAAAAAAGAAGCTTTTATTGTTGATGATCTTCCCAAGAAAGATAAATTATACACTGATTTAAAATGGTTTGAGCAGAACGCAGGCGGTGTAATGCCATTAGAAATTGTTATTGATACTAAAAAGAAAAATGGTTTAGTTCGTAGTACAAAGCCCTTGGATCATATTGAAACTTTTCAGCAATTTTTACTTACACAACCAGAATTAGGAAAGCCATTGGGTTTAATGGAAGGCATCAAATTTGCAAAACAAGCATTTTATGATGGAGATTCCAATTCCTATTCGGTTCCATCTGGCACAGAGATGGCTTTTATTGCGCCCTATTTAAAGCCAGTGGATGAAAAAGCGATACCCCAAGCTAACGCAGCAAAATCGCCTACTGCTTTATTAAGTAAATTTATTGATACAGATAAAAGAGCGACCAGAATCAGTGTGAATATGAAAGATATTGGTAGTGCACAATTGCCGATATTTTTAAAACGCATGGATAGTGCTACCCAAGCTATTTTTGACACAACTAACTATCATGTTCAAATTACAGGGAGTAGTGTAACTTTTTTAGAAGGAAGTAATTTTATAATCAAAGGGTTAGGAGAATCCATTTTTTGGGCTTTTTTATTGATTGCAATTTGTATGCTTTTTTTATTCAGGTCCTTTCCAATTCTCATGTGCTCGCTCGTTCCTAATATAGTGCCATTACTTATTACAGCAGGATGTATGGGTTGGATAGGCGTGTCATTGAAGCCATCGACCGTTTTAGTATTTAGTGTGGCATTGGGTATTGCCATTGATGTTACTATCCGCTTTTTAGTGAATTACAAACAAGAATTACCAAGGTTAAATTATCAGGTCAATAATACATTAATACAAACAATTAAAAATACTGGGATCAGTATTATATATACGTCCATGGTATTGGTTGCTGGCTTTGTGATATTTTGTTTTAGTGAATTTGGTGGCACCAAGGCTTTAGGATGGCTTACTTCATTAACATTAGTGGTGAGTACGCTAACTAATTTAATCTTATTGCCTGCATTGATAAAAACATTTATTAAGCAAAAATAAAAAGTGGATGATTACTATTTGGTTTGCAATAGTAATCATCCACTTCAATTCAATTTATTCCTGCTCCCTTATTTCTTATTGAAATAAATTAGCTAAGGTTTCTTGTAATGTTTGTCCTCTTAGTTCCGTTGCAATAATTTTTCCAGCAGGGTCCACTAATACATTAAATGGTATCCCCTCTATTTGGTAGGTGTTTACTACGCTACTTTCCCATTTCTTTAAATCACTTAATTGTAGCCAATTTAATTTGTCATTATTAACTGCTTCCAACCAATCTGCTTTATTATCATCTAATGAGATGCCTAAAACGGTAAAATTTTTATTTTTAAACCTTTCATACGCCAATACCACATTGGGGTTTTCGGCACGACAAGGGCCGCACCAACTCGCCCAAAAGTCAACCAATACATATTTCCCTTTTAAACTACTTAGGGTAATTATTTTACCATTGGCATCTTGCATTGCAATTTCAGGGGCCATTTCGCCAGCAGTCAATGGACTAGCTTTCGTATTGGCTTGCACTTGTGCATTAATTAAGTTCGCAAATTCAATCAACGGTGTTGCTTTTGTTTTTTCAGCTGCTGCTTTTGCCAATGCCAATATTTTCGCCGATTCCATGGATCTTAAGCCTAAGCCCAAAGTGTAGTAAATGAATGCCGGGCTAGTAGCGCTACTAATACTGGTCTCTACAAAATCATTTAAGTTTTTTATCTTATCAACTTTTTGTTTTTGTAACCAGAAGATAGTGCTGTCTTTCCCGTTTTGCTTTTGGAGTGCATCTAAATTGTACAAGGTTGCAAACAAGGAAGAATCTTTTTGTCTGTATTGTTTTAAAAAATCAAATAAATTAGATGTGCCATCAGACCCCTTCACAGTATAAGTGGAATAATTTGCTGCATCTGCGCTAATTTTAATATTGTCCTCGTCGTTGATGAAAATGATTTCGAATTCTTTGTCTGTAGCCAAGCGGTAAATACCTTCTTGTTTCGCAATAAACTGAAATTCATAATTTCCTGCTTTATCAATGGTGATTGAATCTAAGGTAATAATCGGTTTGCCACCATAAGGAACTTCTTGCAAAAGCAATTTTTGATTTTCTGCATTTTTTATATTCCCTGATACGGTAAAATTACCACCACTTTCATTTGTTTTGCACCCTGCAATTAAAAGTGTACAACCGAGCAACCCTGAGATAATTAATTTTGAAAGCATATCGTTTTTTTTATAAATGATTTTATTATTTCAATTTTTGTTCTAATAGCTGCATGGTAATTTTAGGGTCGGCCTTTCCTTGACTTAGTTTTTTTACTTCACCAGTAAATAGACCAATTAGTCCCTTTTTACCTTTTTTATATTCAATTATTTTTTCAGGATGCATCAATAAAACCTGATCTACCCAGGCTTCCATTTCATCACTTGAATTAGATTGTAATAAGTTATTACTTTTGGCAAATTCGGTGGGAGATTGCATCTGTTGCATCACTGCTTTAAAAACTTTTCCACTTGCCACTGAAAAATTTAATTGGTTACTTGCGACTAAATCTAGTAGTTCAACTAAATAGGGGATATAGGGTAGGAGTGTTTGGTAGCTCGCATTTTTTTCATTCAAGTAGGCTCTGATCGGCCCAATTATCCAGTTTGCTGCTGATTTGTATTGATTGGTTTGCTTTGTCCATACAGCATAAAAATCAGCTTCTTCTTTATTTTCACATAGCTGCTCCACGTCATAATCTGATAAAGCATAGGCATCTTTCCATCTTTTTTTTAATACGCCTGGTAATACAGGCATCGCATTTTCAATGTCTTTAATATATTGTTCTGTTAATTGAAATGGCGCCAAGTCGGGATCAGGAAAATACCTGTAATCATTTGCATCTTCCTTGTCTCTAATTGAAAAAGTAGTATCATTATTTGCATCAAAACTTCTTGTTTGTTGTAATATGGTACCACCAGTTTCTGTAATTTGAATTAATCTGTCAATTTCAAACTCAATAGCTTTTTTTATATTTCGAATTGAGTTTAAATTTTTGACTTCTACCCTGGTACCTAATTTTGTATCTCCCTTCAATCTGATGGAAATGTTTGCATCACAGCGCAAACTACCTTCTTCCATATTGCCATCACAAACACCAATCCATCTTACTAAACGACGAACTTCAGTTACAAACAAAAAAGCTTCTTGCGCTGAGTGGATACAGGGTTCTGTAACCATCTCCACTAGGGGAGTGCCTGCTCTATTTAAATCAATGTAAGTGTCTAATTCTGAAACATCATGAATACTTTTCCCTGCATCTTCCTCCAAATGAATCCTATTTAGTTGTACTATTTTATCGCCAGCTTCTCCTTTAATTGTAATTGCACCTCCCACACAAATAGGTGTGGTATGTTGTGTAATTTGATAGCCCTTGGGTAAGTCGGGGTAAAAATAATTTTTACGTGCAAAGTAATTATTGTTTTCAATACGAGAACCACAGGCAATACCTAGTTTAATGGCATATTCAACTGCCTTCACATTTGTTTTAGGCAGGGTTCCAGGATGCCCCATGGTGATTGGGCTAATATGGCTATTGGGTTCAGCGCCAAAGGCAGTAGCATCACCACAAAACAACTTGCTCTGTGTTGCTAATTGTGCATGAATCTCTAAGCCAATGACAGCTTCATATTTTTCCGCATTTCCCATGCAGCAAAAGTACAATTATTTGGGGCTTAATTTTTACTTAAAGTAAACTAAAAAAAACACCCCGAAACTTACTGTTTTATCCGTAAGCGTCGGGGCGGTTGTGTGATTTACATTTACTGCCTTACAAATCGGCTGTTTTAAGCTTCTTTGGAATTTTCACTTCAATCACACTCTTTTTACCATTTCTTGTAATATTAAATTTGAAAACTGTGCCTTCAGTGGCCCCTTTGATGATTGGCTTAATCCCATCCACATCTTTCACTTTTTTATCATTCACTTCGGTGATTATATCATCTTCTTTTAGTCCTGCTTTTGCAGCTGGTGAATTTTCACTCACTGATGAAATTTTCACGCCCTCGTTTTCTTCAATATCTTCCACACTGATGCCTAACTTTGGTTTTTCGATATTACCGAATAAATTATTTAACTCTGGCATTTGTGGAAATTCAAAACCAAATCTTTGTGATCCATTATTACCCCTACCTCTAGGTGCGTTTGGAGTCCAGTTAGGTTCGATAGTCATACCTCCATTAGGCACACTGTAACTAAATGATTGGGCTTTATTTTTTTCTAGTTCGGCAGTTAATTTTATCTTAGCACCATTCTTTAAAATACTAATTTGTACTTTATCGGATGGCTTGTATTTGCCAATAGCTTCATACAAATCTTTTGGCCCTGTAATTTTTTCGTCGTTAACATTAGTAATAATATCATCCTTCTTAAGGCCTGCTTTTTCTGCTGGACTTCCTTCACTAACTTCATTAATTTTAGCGCCCAATTCATTGTCTTCTGATATCACACCCAAAAAAGCGGCGTTACTTTGAGCAGAGGGTACAAAAGTAAAACCATTCACATCTATCTCGCCATTGATGTCCAATGGCTTGCCTTCCACCAATTTATTTCCTTTACTATTCTTACCAAGTGTTCCCATTCTTTTTAAAATCACGCCATTTTTACCTTGGCCATTAATTCTAGGATCATCTTCTGCTACTTCCTCTCCATTGATGATAATTTTATCTCCATCAATTAATACGTTCACTCGCTCTTCTGTAAGTTCACTGTTTTCTTTTTTATCTCCTGTGTTATTTTTTAAGCCTTTTCCTTCTTTGGTTAGCACTTTAACTGTGACTTCCTTTAGCGCTTTATCATCCTTGTTGTCGGAAGCCTTATTTTTCTTTTTGGTCGTAATAACAACAACGCCTTTTTCTCCTTTCTTACCATATAAAGCAGTTGCAGAGGCTCCTTTTAAAACATCAATTTTTTCAATATCAGTAGGAGAAATTTCGTTAACATTCTTCATCTCCTTGCCATCCACAATGTATAAAGGTGTTTCTCCTTTCACCATAATACTTGTGTCTTTCTTATTGCCTTTTACAACCACTACTGTTGGCTTTTTAAGATCTAATTTTAAGTTTTGTGTTTCACTTGTTTGCGCAAAACTTATTTGTGTAATTAAACACAAAATTAAAAAACTGCTTACTTGCTTGATCATATTTTTTATTTTAAATAAATAGGTATTTATAGAACAAATGTAGGGAATTTAATTAACTACGAAACAATTCGCAAATGTTAAATTTTAGTCAATTTGAAGATTTATATTCGCAGCTCCAAAAAATAAAGCCTTATCAATATTTGATAAGGCTTTGATTATTAGTTAGATAGTTCAATTAGAGCATGGCTTTTATAACGTCAATCACTTTGTCAAGCTGTGTGTTATCTTGCCCGCCAGCACTTGCAATTGTTTTTTGCCCTCCACCACCGCCTTTAATTAATGGGGCAATTTTTTCTTTGATAATTTGAGGTGCCTGCCAGTTTTTTTGGTTGACGAGGGATTCGCTAATTGCTAATACTACATTTGCCTTTTCTTCCACTTTACTGGTCAATACAACTACGGAATTAGGGTGTAAGGCATTCAGTTGTTGTGCTAGTTTTTTCAAATGATCAGCACTGCCTAATTGTAATTGCACCCCTAAAAATTGTGTATCATTTACTGCAATAAATGCATCACTATATTTTTCAAATAATTCATTGACTAATAAAGCTTCCTGACTTTCCAATTTTTTGGATAATTCTTTTTGACTTGTTTGTAATGAAGCGATGACATCATTTAAAATATCACTGCTTGAATTTTCATTCCAGTCAGGTGCGTTAAATTGGGTATTTATTTTTGAAGCAATACTTACACATGCTTCAGATAGTTGTACAATTTGTTTGTGTAATTTTTCTTTTCCTTCCTTTAAAAATAGTTCCGCAGCTTCACCAACCACGCCTTCAATCCTTCTTACGCCAGCTGCAACAGAAGCTTCCGCCTTTAAAATAAAGTGACCAATCTCGCCTGTGTGACCCACATGTGTTCCACCGCATAACTCAATTGAGTAGGTAGGATCCATCACAACTACCCGAACTTTATCTCCGTATTTTTCTCCAAATAAAGCCATGGCGCCCAATTGAATAGCATCTGCTTTGTCCATTTCATTAATCACCACTGGAATATTTGCTTTTATTTTTTCATTCACTAAAATAGTGACTGCATTTATTTCTTCTGGGGTCATTTTAGCAAAATGAGAAAAGTCAAAACGAAGTTGTTCTGCATTGACCAAGCTACCTTTTTGTGCAACATGCTTTCCTAATACATTTCTTAAGGCTGCATGTAGTAAATGTGTTGCCGAGTGATGAAGTGTCGTATTTTTTCTTTGCGTAATAGCCACTTGTGCTTTTACTTTTTCGCCAATTACATTTGGAATCGTATCTGTAAAATGAATAAATAGGTTATTCTCTTTTTTTGTATCCGTTACTTCTAATATCGTACCATCTTCAAAAGTTAATGTACCGCAATCACCCACCTGTCCACCACTTTCGGCATAAAAAGGGGTCTCGCTCAATACCCATTGGTATGCTTCTTTCCCTTTTGCTTTTACATGTCGGTATTTAATGATGGTACTATTTGTTTCCATTTGTTTATACCCAACAAATTTAGTCTCCGCATCTTCCGTTACTTGTATCCAGTCACCAGTGTCAATGGCTGTAGCTGCACGACTTCTGTTTTTTTGTTGCAACATTTCCTTTTCAAATCCTGCTTCATCTATGAGCAAATCATTTTCACTTGCAATTAACCTAGTTAAATCCACTGGGAATCCAAAAGTATCAAATAACTCAAAAACTAATTTGCCTTCAATGGTTGCTCCTTTTTGATGCGTTTTTACAATATCATCAATGCGCTTTAATCCTTTTTCCAATGTCCTTAAAAATCCTTCCTCTTCTTCTTTCACAACTTTGGTTACAAAATCTAATTGCCCAGTTAATTCAGGAAAAACATTTTCAAATTGTTTTGCCAATAAGGGCATGAGTTGGTGTAATAAGGGTTGCTTGTAGTCCAAGTAAGAGTAATAATAACGAACTGCTCTTCTTAAAATTCTTCTAATAACATAACCAGCTCCTGTGTTTGCAGGCAACTGTCCGTCTGCAATGGTAAATGCAATTGCTCTGATATGGTCGGCTAAAACTCGAAATGCTACAGCTTGTTTACTATCGCTAAAGTCATATTGTTTTCCTGTGATTTGTGCTACAGCATCAATGGTCCCTGTAAAAACATCAGAATCGTAATTGCTTTTTTTATTTTGGATCACTCTAACTAATCTTTCAAATCCCATCCCCGTATCCACATGTTTATTGGGAAGTGCTTCCAAGCTACCATCTTTTTTTCGGTTGTATTGAATAAATACATTGTTCCAAATTTCAATTACTTGTGGATGATCCTTGTTGACTAAATCACGACCAGGTATTTTTGCAATTTCTTCATCGGAACGCATATCCACATGAATTTCACTACATGGGCCACAAGGTCCAGTATCCCCCATTTCCCAAAAATTATCTTTTTTATTACCGTAAATTATTTTATCCTCAGTTACCCATTTTTTCCAATGCATTAAAGCCTCGCTCGACGCTGGTAAATTTTCGGATGCGTCTCCTTCAAAAACAGTAACATATAATTTAGCTGGATCAATACCATACACTTTGGTCAATAATTCCCAACTCCACTCAATTGCTTCGCCTTTAAAATAATCACCAAAGCTCCAGTTGCCCAACATTTCAAACATGGTATGATGGTAGGTATCCACACCCACTTCCTCCAAATCGTTGTGCTTACCACTTACGCGTAAACATTTCTGCGTATCCGCAATACGTGTATGACTAGGCACTTGATTGCCTAAAAAATAATCTTTGAATTGATTCATCCCTGCATTGGTAAACAATAATGTAGGGTCGTTCTTGACCACAATAGGAGCCGAGGGTACAATTGCATGGCCTTTAGAAGCAAAAAAATCTAAAAACTGTTGTCTTATTTCTGAACTGGTCATCATGTCGGTGAATTTTAAGCAGTGTTCATCTTAAAAAGCTATATTTGTGTTGCTTTTTTTAATGACCTCAAAGGTAAGGAATTGGGGCTTTTTTATGGCCATACTTGCCAAATAATCGGTGAATTCAAATGAAGAAAATTAAATATCACTTTAATACCCACACGCTCAGGTTTGATAAAGTGGAAGTGCCCCTTAAAGTAAGGCTGCTTCAACTTTTCGGATTTATTGCTGCGTCCATTGTTACAGGGGTGGTTATTGTTGCTATACTTTTTCAATATATTGATTCTCCCAAGGAAAAATTACTTCGCCAACAAAACGAAAGCTACCGAGCAAGTTATAGTGTTATTCAGGATAGGGTTAGGCAATTGGAGTTGCAAATGACTGAATTAGAAAGTAGAGACAATGAAGTTTACCGTTCCATATTTGAATCGAGTCCAATTCCTGATAGTGCGCGCCTAAAGGATATGGAAGCGTTGAAGGAGGTTCGTATGATTCAAAATTTATCAAGCACGGCCCTGTTATCTAATATGATTGCACAATTAAATAATCTGAGTGTGCGATCGGCTTTCCAGGATAAGTCCTATGTGGAAGTAGGAGCTATGGTAAAAAATAAAGAAAAATTATTAAGGGCAATACCTGCCATACAGCCGGTTAGCAATAAAAATTTAAATCGAATTGCTTCTGGTTATGGTTATCGAATTGATCCATTATATAAGGACTATCGTTTACATGCAGGACTTGATTTTACAGCACCCTCAGGAACGCCCATTTATGCAACTGCAGATGGGGTAGTACAGGCAGCAGGATTTAACAGTGATGGTTATGGAAACAAAGTGGTGATCAATCATGGCTATGGCTATCAAACTTTATATGGACATATGGTTCGCGTAAAAGCAAAAGTGGGACAGACCGTTAAAAGGGGCGAAGTGATTGGTTATATTGGTAGCACAGGAAAAAGTACGGGTCCGCATTGTCATTATGAAGTTATCAAAAGAGGTGCTAAGGTGGATCCAGTTTATTATTTTTATAATGATTTAACACCTGCGCAATTTGACAGAATATTGAAAGCTGCAGCAGCAAACAAACAAAGTTTAGATTAATTTTTTTGAATATTATTTCATTGTATTTAACATACCCATTACATTAAGATGGATCCACAAGTCATGGCATTTTTAAATAAAATAACCTATAGCATTGGCTTTACTTTGTTATGGATGTTTTCTAATTCCACCTTGGGTATTATGCTGGGCTATGCATTTATAAAAGAGCATTGGCGATTAAGTAATATCTTATTTTATATTTACTTAATCGGAAGTTTTGTTGCCTTCATGTATGGTCTGTATCGGCTATGGAAAACCCCTGTTAAATTTGATGAATATTAGACAGGGGAACAAGGGCTTTGTTACCTTCAACTACTATGGTCGGATATAATTTTCCATCCAGCTTTGGTTTTTCTAAATACCAAACTATACACCCCATTTACATCGCCAACACTGCGTTGTAGAAACCATTTTCCTATGACAAAAAAGTAGTTCTTACCTAAAGATTTAATACTTACAATGTCAAAATGTAATTTGCCCATATGGCTAGCATCGGGATAGTTTTTTTTATAATTAGCTAAGGTATTTTTATAACCATAGGTGGGCCCCGATTTCCCCATAAATACTAAGCTGTCACTTTTCCAATAACCCACCATAAATGCATCCAAATCGCCTTTATTCCAAGCAACAGTTTGATTTTGTAAAATTGCTAGAATAGCTTTTATATTGTCTTGCTCATTTTCATAGGTGATGGTAACATCAATATTTACTTCCTGTTTTGTCGTATTAACATTTTGTGCAATTATATTTTGCGTAAATAAAATGGCGATTAAAATGAGATAATTTTTCATAAAGTTGTTTTGAATTCAGTCAAAAGTTAAGATAAATAAATAAATCTCCCTAATTTGTGGCTATGACCTACAAGGCGCATTTAAAAAAAGATATAAAATTAGCAACGCTTTTAGCGGTAGATACCCATGTCTTAAAAAAAAGGAAAAATACCCCCATTCGTTTAATAGCGAGTATTATTAGCCAACAATTAAGTACCAAGGTGGCGAAAATTATATTTTTGCGTTTCTTGGATTTGTATGGAGGCAAAGAACCTTCTTGCGCGCAAGTATTAGCCACCGATCCAATGGTGTTAAGGGGAATTGGTTTAAGTAATTCAAAAGTAAGTTATGTACAAAACGTTGCTGCTTTTTTTATTGAAAACAAGGTGACCGATAAACAGTTATATACCCTACCGCCGGATCAAGTGATTGCTTTACTTACTCAAATAAAAGGGGTAGGGCGGTGGACTGTGGAAATGCTACTCATGTTTAGTTTGGGGCAGGAAGATGTGTTTGCTGTTGATGATTTAGGTATACAGCAAGCCATGATCAAATTATATAAAATTAAGTTTGATTCTAAAAAAGACTTAAAAATAAAAATGTTAAAAAAATCGCTTTCCTGGGCCCCTTATAGAACGTATGCTTGTTTGCATTTATGGCAATGGAAAGATAGTGTAAGTCCAGTTTAATTATACTATTATGCTGAATTTCGAGCTGCATTAATTACCCCAAACATAGTTCGGGTTACTAATTTTTCGTAGGCTTCTTTTAAGTTTTTGTCAATGGGCGACTCTTGTACTTTGCAAAGTGCATATTGTTGTATCGTAAGTAAGGGAAGTACAATACGGTCTCTTAGTAAAATGGAGTGTTTTGCTAAGGTATCTTTTTCCATTAAACTATTACACTTATTTAATTCTAAATATAATTGGGTAGTTAATGTAAACTCATCTTTTATCGTTTGACGAAACGCATTATATGTTGGGTCATTTTCGATATATTTTGTGATGGCAAAGTTTGATTTCACCATACTCATCATACTATTATCAATCAGAGTTCTAAAAAAGGAACTGGTATTAAATAAGGAGACGACCTCATTCCAAAGTCCTTTTTCCTTTAGCACTTGCAATGCGGTGCCTACGCCATAATAACCAGGTACATTTTGTTTAAGTTGACTCCAGCTACCTACAAATGGGATGGCCCTTAAATCGGAAAAGCTAAGTTCATTTTTCAATCCTCTTTTGGTAGGCCTACTCGCAATATTACTTTTACCATAATAATTAAGTGGACTAAATTTTTGTAAATAAGGAAGAAAAAGTGGATTCTCTTTTAATTGCTGGTAGCTAACATAGCTGATATGACCAAGTTCTTGCAATAATGCCCTGTTTTTTTCACTTAATTGAAGTTTGGCATTGGCGAAAATTTCATTACTAATCCCAGCACTCAATAACTGCTCAATATTAAATTGTGCCGATTGGATGGTTCCAAAATTAGAGGTGATGGTTTGACCTTGTACCGTTAATTGAATTTCTTCATTTTCTATTTGGTTGCCCATGGATGCATAAAATTGATGCGTTTTCCCGCCGCCTCTTGAAGGTGGTCCGCCACGGCCATCAAAAAACTTAACCACAATGTTATTTACTCTTGAAATTTTAGTCAGTGTTTCTTTTGCTTGATAAATACTCCAATTGGCTTGTAAATAACCTCCGTCTTTGGTCCCATCACTAAATCCTAACATGATGGGTTGCTGAGCTTGTCTACTTTGTAAATGTATTTTGTACAATGGGTCATTATACAAAATGGACATAATTTCTTCAGCATTGGTTAAATCTTCAATCGTTTCAAATAAGGGTACAATATCTAAGTTAGATAAATGAGCGTCCCATCCACAAAGCCTACATAATGCATATAATTCCATTACATTCATAGCAGTTTGACAATTGCTAATAATATA
>JACCDP010548527.1_pt1 | contig 17623 bp, 15 predicted proteins | sample 7445841 | NCBI WGS metagenome assembly JACCDP01 (sample SAMN15323441, study PRJNA562643) | freshwater metagenome | isolation source: river surface water | place: USA:Blue River Watershed | collected 2017-08-17
AAGGCCGCCGAAGAGCCGGCCGAAGGAGCCGCGCGTCCGACGCCGGCGCCGCATCTCGACAGCACGAGCCTCGTCGTCACCCGGCCGGCCCGCGCGCTGTCCCGCACGCAGTTCCGCGGCGCGGCCGCGCTGCGCCAGGCGATCGTCGCCCGCGAGGTGCTCGGTCCGCCGCTCTGCCTCCGTCCGCCTCGCTTCTGATCAGCGCCGCGGCGCGAAGAGCCGCGCGAGCAGGTAAGGCAGCGCGCAGCAGAGCACGATGCCGGCGCCTGACGGCACGGCCGCGAGGTAATACGAGAGGTACAGCCCGGCGACGCCGCCGGCGAGCGCGCACCCGACGCCCCAGGCCATGACCTGCGGGACGGTGCGTCCGAGCAGCACGCCCGTGGCGGCCGGGATCACGAAGAGCGCCGTGGTCAGCAGCGCGCCGACGAGGCGGACGCAGGAGACCGCGCCGAGCGCGACGAGCGCGAGCAGGACGACCCGCATGAGCCCGGGCCGCGCGCCGAGCAGCGCCGCGTATTCCTCGTCGAACGAGGCGAGCTCCAGTTCCTTGTGCAGGACGCGCAGGCCGAAGAGCACGCCGGCCGCGGTCGCCGCGATGACCATCAGGTCGGCTTCGCCCACCGCCACCACGCTGCCGAAGAGCAGGCCGGCGAAGTCGCGCCACGAGTTCGCCTGCTGCATGAGCGCGACGCCCGCCGCGAACATGACCGAGAGCATCACGCCGACCGCGCTGTCTTCGCTCGAGCCTTTCCGCGAGGCGAGCCAGGCCGCGCCGCCGGCGGTGAGCAGCGCGGCCGCGAGCGCGCCCAGGTAAGGCGAGAAGCCGAGCAGCATCGCGCCGACCACGCCCGGCAGGATGGAGTGGGTGAGGGCGGTGCTCACGAAGGCCATGCGGCGCAGGACGACGAACGCGCCGAGGCAGGCGCACGTCACGCCGCCGAGGGCGACGGCGAGGAGCGCCCGCACGAAGAACGGTTCCGACAGCGGCTCGAGCAGGAGGTCAAGCATGGCGGTGGTCATGGCCCGCGCACGCGTGGCGGGTGGTCACGCCGCCGCCGCGGATCTCAAGGATGCGGTCGAAGCGGGCGAGGTCGGCCGGATCATGCGTCGCCATCACGACGGTGAAGGCGTGGCCCTGTTCGAAGAGGAACCGCTCGATGATCTCGCGGCTCGCGGCGTCGAGCGCGGCGTAGGGTTCGTCGAGCAGCAGCACCTCGGCGCCCTGCACGAACGCCCGGGCGAGGAGGGCGCGCTGCAGCTGGCCGCCGGAGAGCGCGTAGGCCGGCCGGTCCGCGAGCTCCGTCAGGCCGAGCTGCGCGAGGGCCCGGTCGACGCCGGCGTCGCCATGGCGGCATTCCTCGAACCAGCCGTGGTGCGCATAAGTGCCCATCTGCACGAGGCGGCGGACGAGCAGCGGGAAACCCTCCGTCAGCTGCGGGCGTTGGGCGAGGTAGGCGATGCGGCTGCGCCCGAGCGCGGGCGGCGCGCCGGCCACGAGGACTTCGCCGGACTGCGGCGGGACGAGTCCGGCCAGGACGCGGAGCAAGGTGGACTTGCCTGAGCCGTTCGGGCCGATCAGCGCCGTGCGGCAACCGCAGGGAATGGAGAAGTCCGCATCACGGAACGCCGCGGGGCCGTCGGCCCGGGCGCCGGCCGTCAGTCCTCGCGCGATGACGGCTTCGCCGGCGCAGGCGGATTTCTCCGGGCGGGCATACGGCAGGGTGGGGAGCAACGCGAAGACGGCGTCGCCCAGCTGGCGGCTGAATCGGGACCAGGCGCGGCTCATCTGCGGGAGAGCGCCTCGTGGAGGCGACGGCCGTTGTGGAGCATCATTCCGGTCCAGCTATCGCAGGGGTGGCCGGAGGGTTCCAGGTATTCGAAGGAGAGGGCGAGCGGCGCAGGGAGGCCGGCGTCCTCGGCGAGACGTCGGGCGAAAGTATCGCTTTGGCCGGCGTCGGTGACGATCACCCGGATGCCTTCGCGGCGAATCAATGTCAGTAGCTCTGAAAAGTGGCGGGCGGAGGGGTCGGCTGATTCCGCCGAACTGCTCGCCAGAATCGTGCGGGCGATACGCAGCCCATAACTCTCGGCGAAGCGGCCGAGGTTGGCGTGCTGAGTGATCAGGTTACGTCGGTCGGCCGGCAGGGTCGCGAACAGCCGGCGCAGCTCTTCATCGACCCGGTCTATTTCTTTAACATATTGTTGATAAGATACTTCGGACTGTGATACGGAGGTGATTCGGCTCAGTCGGTCCGCCAGCAGGCGGGTCATTTTCTTCACCTCGGCCGGGTCGGTCCAAGCGTGGGGGTCGGAGCCGTGGGCGTGGTTCTCGTGGGCCAGCTTAGGTTCGTCGACAAGCCAGAGCAGTCGGTCGGTCCGCGCGTTGGCCTTAGCCCAGGCCTCGAGCCAAGGTTCGAGCGTCGGGCTCATGCCCACGATCAGACTCGCACGGCGCAGATCCCGGGCGTTACGGGCACTTAATTGGTAACCATGGGTCTCGCTATGGGATGGCACCAAGTTGACTAACTCAAAATGCTTACCTCCAAGGACTTGTATCCAGTCAGCGATGATCGTAAAACTGGAGACTACCAGAGGTTTCGTCAGGTCGCCATTCGCCGCCTGCGTGCCGGCGGACAGACCGAGGAAGCAAAGGATGGAGAGGACGCGAAGCACGCAAAGGAGGACAGTTCAGGGTTAGCCCTCAGACGCAAGATATTTGCATTAAACAATTGTTCCCGAAGCGTCTCTTTTTGCGTTTGCCACCCGCATTAGCGAGAGACACATTTCCCCTTCCCATGCCCCAAGTACGTGCTGTTTTTGCCAGCCTAATGGCTATCTGCTTGTCCGTCTCCGGCCTCCTCGCCCAGGCGGGGAAAGCCGACGCGAATTCGGGTAAAAGCGCCGTCAACGTGCGTTCCATCCACTTCGATCCGGTCAAGCTGGGCGGCCAGCAGAACCCTTGGATCCGTACGCAGGTCGAACTTCACGCCAATTTCAACCCCGAGGCGAAGGCCGCCCCGGATGCCGAAGCCGGCCCGAAGAAGCCGATCAACAAGACCTGGGTCGACAAGGTCAAGGTCACCCTGACCCTCATCTTCAAGCCGATCGGCACCACGACGGCGGCCGAGTTCGCCTACTATCGTTCCTCCGCGACGGTTCTGACCATGGAGGTGAACACCGATCGTTCCGTCTATTTCTACCTTCCGGGTGACATCGTGAAGCGCGATCGTCTTAAGATGCAGCCCGACTACTACTACGTCCAGATCGACGTCGGCGGCACCGAGCAGCCGCTGTTCACCGAGGCCGGGCGCCCGGTCCCGGACATGGCCAACGCCCTGCACAAGCAGTTCCTGGACAAGAAGATTTTCGACGGGGCCCGCTCCGAAGCCGACCGCGCCGTCAACGCCAACAACGGCATGCTTCGTCCGCACTACCTCGTGCCTTCCGCTTTCTACGACAGCCTGCCGCAGGGTTCGCCTCAGCCGGAGTTCATCCGGGAAGACGCCTCCTCGCGCTAACCCTCCCCACCGTTTCTCCGCATGAGCCAGAAGAAGGCCACCATCGTCAATCTGGCCGCGTCCAACGTCTCGGTCTCCCAGTTTTCCGCCGCTTCCGGGAGCCTCGTGCTCGAGCAGTTCTACGTCGAAGAGATCGCGCCCGGACTCACCGGCGACGAAGAATGGTTGAACGCCGCGATCGCCGCGCTCGCCAACCTGGTCAGCCAACATGACCTGAAGGGCCGCGTGACCGTCATCGCGCCGGCCTTCCTGCTCCTGCAGAAGCCCCTCAAGGTGGCCCAGGTCGAGAAGGCCAAGCAGGCCCAGATCGTCGCCTTCGAGGCGCAGAACGCCATCCCTTATCCGCTCAACGAAGTCATCTGGGACAGCCAGCTGATGGCCTCCGACGGCGTCGAAGCCGAAGTGCTGCTCTTCGCCCTGCGCACCGAAGTCGCCACGCGCATCGCCAACCTCGTCACCTCGACGGGCCTCCGCCCGATGTCGATCCAGGCGGCGCCTTTGCTCGACAGCCAGGCCTTCCGGCTCAGCGGCGGTTCGGCCGCCGAAGAAGTCCTGATCGTCAACGTCGGCGCCCGGTCGACCACCCTGAGCTTCGTCGGCCCGGGCGGCGTCAACATCCAGACCGCCACCAACATGGGCGGCAACCTCCTCACCCAGGGCGTCTCCGACAACACCGGCCAGCCTTTCGCCACGTCCGAAGCCATCAAGGTCGGGTATTTCTCCGGCGTGCTCCAGCTCGCCGAGTCCGATCCGCAGGTCGCCATCCTGCAGGCCAACGCGCAGACTTTCATCCGCCGCCTGGCGCAGGACATCAACCGCCGGCTCATCAACGTCCGCCGCGGCGCCAACGGCCGTCAGCCGGCGCGCATCCTCGTCACGGGCCGCGGTTCCCAGGTGCCCGGACTCGCCGAGCAGCTCTGCGAGACCTTGCGCCTCGGCGTCGAACCGTTCGACCCCTCGGCCGTCGTCACGCCGGGCGAAGGCATCGCCGCCGAGCTGCTGCAACGGATCAAATATCAGATCACCGAAGTGATCGGCGAGGCCGCCCGCCTCGTCCTGCCCCAGTGCAACGGCGTCAACCTCATCCCTCGCGACATCGCCGCGCAGCAGGCCTTCGACGCCCGCAAGCCCCGCCTGCTCGCCGCCGCCGCCCTCGCCGCCGCCGCCCCCTTCTGCGTCTGGCTCGCGCTGGCCTCCTCCGAGGGCTGGAACCAGCAGCAGATCGAGGAAGTGCAGAAACGCCAGGCCGAGCTCAGCGGCCGGCGGACCTCCATCGAAGAGGCGCGCAAGCAGGCCGTCGACCTCGCCGCGAAGTGCAAGGAACTCGAATTCGTCGTCCTCAACCGCTCCAACTGGCCGGCCTTCCTCGGCGACCTCCAGGCGCGCGTCGGCACCTGCAAGAACACCTGGATCGAGGAGATGCACGTCAAGTATGAGACCTTGCCGCCGGCGCCCGTGCCCGAGGGCCAGACGCCGCCGCCGCCGCAGGTCGTCACCAAGGTCATCCTCTCGGTCCGCTTCCTGTTCACGGACGTCGCCTACGACGTGAAGCAGTACAAGTCCGCCTCGGAAAAGGCCCACATCAGCCGGTTGCTCGAGGCCGTGCGCAAGTCCCCTTACGTGAGCGCCGTGCCGGAGAACGAGATCAGCGTGACCGAGCAGAACACCATCCGCACCCCGAAGGCCACCATCACCCTCGTCATCCACAAGGACAAGGCCCTCTAAGCCCATGCATCGTTTCAAGAAAAACCTCGGCTTCAACCTCGGGCTCATCGTCCTGGGGGCGGCTTTCCTGGCCGGCCTGGTCATGGCTTATCTCGCTTACAGCGGCGGCGAAGAGACCGCCCGCGCCTTGCAGCGCAGCGTCGGCGTCGAAGCCGGCCTGCTGCGCGGGCACTCCTTCGGACCGGGCGAGGAAGCGGTCTCCCTCAACGAGGACAACGTCAAGGCCGCCCAGGCCGACGTCGCCGATCTGGTCTCCCATCGCGACAAGCTGCGCGCCCTCATCGCCGGCAACCCCGAGATGGCCCTCCGCGGCAAGGCCTCCGCCAACTCCGCCGAACTGAGCGCCTTGCTCCGCGAATCCGTCGACGGCTGGCGCAAGCTCGCCGCCGACCAGGGCGTGAAGTTCTCGCCGAACGAACCCACCGCCTTCGGTTTCCATCGTTACATCCACAACCAGGGCACCTCGCCCAAGCGTGATTTCCAGAAGGTCGACCAGCAGCGGCTCATCATCGACTTCCTCGTCCGGCAGCTCATCGAATCCCGCCTCGCGGGGTCGCCGCTGCTCATCGAATCCGTCGATCGCGAGCCCATCGAGACGTTCGTCCTGATCCCGGAGGGGCGCCCCGGCGCGGGCACCTACGGGCCGGACGGCGAAGCGGTGCGCAACGAAGTCGACGAATTCGCCCCCGCCCGCTCGCTCGCCCGCCCCGGCCTCGTCGAGGCGCTTTCTTTCCGCGTGCGCTTCGTCGGCTACACCCCGACCCTGCGCACGTTCGTGAACAAGATCCGCAACTCCGGCCGGCCGCTGGCGGTGACCACCATCGACGTCGGTTCCACGACCAAGGAGATCGAGAAGCTCCTGTCCGCCCCGGTCGCCCTCGTCCCGACGGCAGGACCGGCTCCGGCCGTGGTCGGCACGCCGGCGCTTTCGTTCTTCGACCAGGCTCCGGCCGTCGCCGGCGCTCCTGCCGGGAATGCGGCCGCGTCCGCCGAGGACAAGCGCGTCCAGGTCGTCCAGCGCAAGCTGTCGACCTTCGTCGTCCAGGTCGATTACCTCTCGATCCCCGAGGAGAAGCCCGCCGCCGGCGCGGAAGGCGAACCCAAGAAATAAAGCACCCCGGACATGAATTCCCGCAAGGACATCCTCCTCATCAGCGTCGGCGCCCTCCTGTTCGTCGGCGGCCTCGCCGTCTATTTCAATCCCGGCACCATCGCCCCGCCCGTGCCGGATGAGGATGGCAAGGCGCTCGTCCTCGCCAAGCTCCGCCAGGCTCCGCCCGCCGGCGCCGCCTATCCCGCCACTCCCCGCGCTTCGCTCGAGGACAACGTGAAGGATTGGCTGAACCCCGAAGAAGACGAGGAGAACTGGGATTACGACCTGTTCACCACGATCGACGTCGTCTGGGATCCGACCATCAAGGAATACGTCCCGCGCAGCCGCAAGGCCGACGTCCTGCCGCCCTTCGGCGTGGCCCTCGTCTCCGTCGGCTATCCGATCTACGATTACATTCTGAGCTCCTCCACGCTGCCGCCCAGCCGCAAGGAAGAAGACCGGCTCTTCTCGCTGAAGAACGTGAAGACCAACCGCTACCTCGACGACTGCAAGCTGAACAAGCCCATCCCGGAGGCCCCGTTCCTGACCTTGAAGTCCTACCGCGTGGAGAAGGGCAAGGATGCCGACGGTTTCCCCTACGTCCGCAACGTCCTCACCGTCGATGACCGCAAATTTGGTCAGGTCCTCGAGATCGACGACGAAAAGCCGCTCCAGTTCAAAGGCCGCATCGACATCGTCCTCCGCTCCCCGGAAGACCCCGCCTGGAGCCAGACCCTGAACGCGGTTGGGGATAAGTTTGTCCTCAACGGCGCCTCCTTCGTGGTCAAAGGCATTGACTTGCCCAACAAGAGCGTGACTTTTGAGAAGACCATCGCCCTCAACCCCAAGAGGCCGAAGAAACTCACGTTTGACCAGCAGACGCTCGTCGTGCCGGCGCCGCCACCCCCCGCCGCCAAGAACAAGCCCGCCCCCAAGGCCCCTGCGCCCAAGGCCGCCACCCCCACCTTCCAATAATTTTCAAAGCCCCCACTCATGAAAAAAATCCACCGTTCGCAGCTCGCCTGGGCCGCTTTCGCCTTTGCCCTCGCCGCTGGCACGCTCGTCGCCCAGGACGGCGACGCCGCCGCGCGCAAGCCGATGCTGCTCGCCGAGGCCCTCAAAGCCCGCGATGAAGGCAATCTCCAGGCCGCCAAGGAGAAGTTCGAGGCGATCCTCGCGATCGACCCCAAGGACATGGGGGCCAATGAAGGCCTGATCTCCGTCACCGCTGCCTTGGCCGAAGCCGCCGCTTCCAAGCAGTCCGCCGACGCCGCCTCCGCCGCCAAGGCCGCCAAGGCCGCCGCGCCGACCGATGCCGCGCCGGCCGTCACGCCGGCCGCCGGCGCCCTCGATGAGGTCGCGTCCGCCCACCAGAACCGTTTCGACGAAGTCACCCGCGCGATCGAAGCCGCCAAGGCCAAGGCCGCCGCCGGCGACCTCAAGCGGGCCATCGAGATCCTCGACGGCGCCAACGGCGCCATCGCCGCCATCCCGACCGCCGCCGCCCAGAAGCTGCGCGACACCATCGCCCTCGCGAAGCAGGAGATCGTGGTCCGCCGCGACGCCGGCAGCCCCTCCGTCGCCCAGGAAGAAGTGAAGCGTCTCGCCAAGGAGAACGCCGCCGCCCTCGCCAAGCAGGACGACGCCATCGACGCCGCCGAAAAGCTGCTGCGCAAGGGCACCGCGGAGTCGGTCGACAAGGCCATCTCCGACCTCGACGCGGCGGATCGCGCCCTGGGAGGCGAAAGCCTCACCAACAAGGACCTCAAGGAGCGCATCAAGGCGACCAAGGGTTCGGCCCTCGCCCGTCGCGCCTTGATCGCCATCGAGGCCCGTGACATCTCCCGCGCCACCACGCTCGTCGCGGACTACGCCAAGCTCAAGGGCGAGGACGATCCCGCCGTCCAGCGTCTCCAGAAGGAGCTCGCTGTGAAGCGCAGCGATCCGACCTACCGCAATATCGACGAGCTCTCCCCGGGCGTGCGTAACAAGGACGACAAGGTCAACGAGCTCCTCGTCAAGGGGCGCGCCCGTTATCTCTACGGCGACTACCAGGGGGCCCTCGACGCCTACCGCGAAGTCCTGCAGTATCAGCCCAATAATTCCGAGTCCAAGGCCTACCAGATCCGCATCCGTCAGATGCTGTCCGATAATTCCGGTCAATGGAACCGCGGAGTGACCAAGGGTAAGCTCATGGAGCTGCTCGACGAAGGCTGGAAGCTGCCGGAAGTCTTCAACCGCGAGAACACCAAGTCCGACCTCGGCAACGGCAACGACCCTGTCACCGAGAAGATGAAGACGATCCGCCTTCCCGAGGGCTTCATCGCCCGCGACGAGGCTCTGGACCGCGCGCTCACCAAGCTCTCGTCCCTCTCCCAGACCTACGACAAGGATCAGAAGGGCGTGAACATCGTCCCGGTCACCGACGGCGGCGAAAGCCCCGTCGTCAACCTGCAGCTCCGCGACGTCACGGTCTTCCAGGCCCTCGACTACCTCTGCAAGCGCGTCGGTTACAGCTTCTCGGTCAGTCCCTCCGGCATCGTCGAAGTCCGCAAGGATGCCGGCGACAGCCTTCTCGACACCCAGTTCTTCGAACTGACCCAGGCCGCCGTCGTCAAGATGACCGGCCAGGGCCTCAATACCACCGCTCCGGGCGGCGCGGCCGCCAATCCCTTCGGCGGTGCCGGCGCCGGCGGCGCCGGTCCTTCCGATGGCAATCCGCAGGAGAACGCCATCAAGAGCTTCCTCACCCGCTCGGGCGTACCGTTCGAGCCTCCGGCGACCCTGTCGTTCGACGGCACCCGCCTCATCGTCACGCAGAGCCCGAAGAACCTGGACCGCGTGAAGAACATCATCCGTCGCTACTCCGACATCAAACAGGTCCACATCGAAGCGAAGTTCATCGAAGTCGAGCAGAAGGTCCTCAACGAACTTGGGGTCAACTGGTCCATCGATGGGGTTACTCCCAGAGTCGCCGGAGTGGCTCCGACCTTCGTTGATCTGCCGCCGGTCACTGGTTCGCCTGCGGGGACTCCGGGTACCCGCTGGTTCACCGATAACGGCATCGCTGCCAGCGGGGGGCAGAATGTCAATCGCGCCCAGTCCGGCTTGCGGACGATCAACAGCGTGTTCGCCAACAATAACGGACCAGGAAGGTCGATCGTCATCAACGCTGGTCCCGGGAATCAGAGCGTGTTCAACCAGTTTGCGCCGACCATTCCGGGTACTGCTAATCTAGGAAACGGATCTAACACCTTCGGTGGCAGGGTTGGCGTCCTCGGGTCCTATGACCTCAGCGTTTTCATTCGTGCCATCGAGCAGGACAGCGGCAGCGATCTGATGTCCTCCCCGAGCCTCACCGTCCTCGACGGCAAGACCGCGGTCATCAAGGTGGCCCAACTGCTGCGTTATCCCCAAGCCTACGGCGACATTCAATCGAATGTCGGCAACGGAGGAGGTGGCCAGATCGGGGTCGCAAGCACCTCCGTCGCGATCACGGCTGGCACGCCCCAGGACTTCACCGTCCAGGAAGTCGGCGTGACCCTCGAAGTCACCCCGACCGTCGCGGCCGATGACTCCATCGCCCTCAACCTCAAGCCGAAGGTCACCGAGTTCGAAGGTTTCGTGGAATACGGCGGCACCTCCGTCGCCTTGACCGGTGGCGTGACCGTCACCGTCCCTTCGGGCTTCTTCCAGCCGATCTTCAGCACCCGCGAAGTCACGACCGACGTCACGGTGTTCGACGGCGCCACCGTCGTCATCGGCGGGCTTACCCGCGAGGAAGTGAAGACGGTGGCCGATAAGGTGCCCGTCCTGGGAGATATTCCCCTCATCGGCGCGGCGTTCCGTTCCACCGGCAAGAGCGTCCAGAAGCGCAGCCTGATGGTCTTCGTCACCGCCAATCTCGTCTCGCCGGGCGGCGCCACCCTCCGCAGTTCCCATCCGGGCATGCGCGCGGGCGCGACGTTCTCGAACCCGACGCTCATCTCTCCGGCCGGCGCCGTCTACCGCGAACCGATCGAAGCCGCCACGCCCACCGAACCCGCGCCGGTCGTCACCGAGCCCGCGAAGTAACCCGAACCTCCCGTCCGGTCCGACAGGCCCGCCTTCCGGCGGGCCTGCTTTTTTCTCGATGCTCCCCGCGGGCGGAGCGACAATCCCCCGCATGCGCTGGCTGCTCATCGACGGATTCAACCTGGTCTTCCGCAGCCACTTCGCGATGGAGCGGTCCAACCTCCGCCGACAGTCCGACCAGTTCCCCACGGGCGCGCTCCACGGCTGGATGAAAGCCCTGCTGGACCTGCGGGAAGGGGAAAAGCCCGACCGCTGCGCCGTCTTCTTCGATCTCGGCGGCTCCGACCGTCATCTGGAAGCCTTGCCTGAATATAAGGCCCAGCGGGACGAGACGCCCGAGGACATCGTCCTCCAGCTGCCGGAGATCAAGCGGCTCACGGCCTTGCTGGGCTTCCAGGTCTTCGAGCGCCGCGGCGTCGAAGCCGACGACCTCATCGCGACCGCCGTCCGGATCCTTTCCGCGGCCGGCGACGCCTGCGTGATCGTCAGCGCGGACAAGGATTTCGGCCAGTGTGTCGGCGGGCCCGTCGTCCAGCTGGCGCCGCCGCCGACCGCCAATCCCGCCCTCGGCTGGCGTCGGCTCGACCCCGCCGCGGTGACGGAGAAGTTCGGCGTGCCGCCGGAGCGGATCGCGGACTACCTCGCGCTCGTCGGCGACGCCTCGGATAATATTCCCGGGCTCAAGGGCGTCGGTCCGAAGACCGCGGTGAAGTGGCTGACGGAGCACGGAGACCTCGAAGGCGTCCTCGCCGCGGCCGACACCCTGCAGCCGGAGCGCTTCCGTGAGCAGGTCAGGGCCGAGGCCGAGCGGATCCGTGGCAACCTCCGGCTCGTCACTTTCCGGACCGACTTCGAGTTCGTGCCCGGCGTCCCCGTCCCGGAGGACGTCGCCGGCGTCGAAGCCTTCCTCGCGGAGATGGAGATGCATTCGACGTTGCGTCGTTACCAGACGAAGCATGGCCGGCCGGCGGCTTCGTCCGCGCCTGCGGCCCCTGCCGAACCGGCGCCGAAGCCCAAGGCGAAGCCCGCCTCGGACGCGCGGCAGGGCGAACTGTTCTAGCCTACGAAAAAGGCCCGCCGGTGAGGGCGGGCCTGATCGGGTCGGCTGAGGCGCGGAGGCTCAGTTCTTCTTCTCGGCCTTCTTCTCGAGCTTCGGCATCTCGACGGAGACCGGGGCCGAGGCGGGCTGCTGCTGTTGCTGGGCCGCGGCGACCACCTGGTTCACTTCTTCCTGGTTGAGGAGGATGACGAACTTGGACTCCAGGATCTCGACCTCGTAATTATGGGTGATCGAGTAGCCGACGCTCTCGAGCATCTCCTTGTTGCCCTTTTCGAGGAGTTCGCGGGTCTGGTCGAGCTGGGTCTGGATACGGGCCTTCTCGTCTTCCTTGTCGGCGCGCTTGAGGAGTTCGCTGAGCTGCAGGAAGGCGTCGCGGCGGGCCTGGAGGACCTTGGCGAACTGGTCGAACTGGACGACGAGCGCGAAGCCGCGGATCTCGGCGGTCTGGAGGAGGCGACGGTCGCCGCGGATGACGACCTGCTCTTCCTTGAAGTTCTTGTCGGCGCGGGCCTTGGCCAGCTCCTCCTCGGAGACGACGGCGAGGAGGCGGAGGCCGGTGTTGACGAAGGTCGACTGGCGGTTGGCGACGGCCGGGATGTTGAAGCCCCAGACCTTGGCGAACACGGCGTCCTTCTCGTTGAAGTCCTTCACCTCGGCTTCGGCGACCTTCACCAGGGCGTCGCGCTCGACGGTGGTGAGGGCGGCCTGGATGCGCTGCTGGAGCTGCTGGATGCGGCCGAAGTGCTGGCCGAGGGTCTGCAGTTCCTGCTGGAAGCGGGCGAGGGAAGCCTGGTTGGAGATCGTCAGGACGACGCGGGCCAGGTTCTGGCCGAGCGGCAGGAGTTCGATGACCGGGCCCTTCGGGGCTTCGGCCGGGGCGGCGGGGGCTTCGGTGGCGGACATATGTTCGGGTGGGTTCTAGGGTTGGGGTAAGGTGGCTTACTTCTTGTCGCCCGACGGGGCGTTCTTGGCTTCGATCGCCTTCTTCTCGTCTTCGGTGATCTGGACGGAGAGCTTGGCTTCGGCCGGGAGCGTGATCGCTTCGGCGTTGAAGTCGAAACCGTGGGACTTCTTGAATTCGTCGAGGCTCTTGGTGAGGTCGTCCTGGATCTCCTTGATGGCCTTCTCGACCTTGGTCTTGTCGTCATCCTTGGTCAGGCGAGGCTGCAGGTCGACGAGCTGCTGGAGCTGGGCCTTGGCGTCGGTGATGCGCTTGAGCGACAGGCCGAAGGTCTCGACCTCGCCCTGTCCCGTGACCGTGTTGCGGATCTGGAACTTCTTGTCCGCGATGTTGATGATGTTGTCGGCCTTGAAGTCCTTGGCGGCGGAGAGCTTCGTGAACTCCTCGTTGGAGAGAGGCGTGGCGATGATGGCCTTGGTGAAGACGAGCTGGTAGGGACGGTCGATGCTGAAACCGCCGTAAAGCTTGCCCATGGATTCGTTGTCGCCCTTGAGCTTGGCCTGCTTGGCGGCGATCTCGTGGCCGCGGGCTTCCTTCTCGGGGGTGGTGAGGGCGTTCTCGAGGAAGATCTGGAGGCGCTTGAGTTCTTCGACCTGCTTGCCGAGGACCTGGATGTTATTCTGGAAGGTCAGGCAGTCGGAGATGCTTCTGCCGACCCAGACATCGGCGAAGTAGGTCTTCGGCTCGGCCTTGGCGCCGCCGCTCAGCTTGACCTCGGGAGCAGGGGCGGCCGGCTTGGCTTCGGCGGGCTTGGCTTCCTGGGCGTGCAGGGAAACGCAGAGGGCGGCCAGGAGGAGCGAGAACTTGTTCATGGGTTTGGGGAGGGAAGTTCCAACATATGGAACAGCCCGTCGGGGACTATCATAAAATAGCCGTAGGGCTTATTTTTTCGCCGGCATCAGGGCCCGATCGATCACTTTGGGCAAATCCACCTTTTCAGCTTCCTTTTGCAGGACCTCATCGGCTAAGACCGCCCGGACCTTCGGATGGTCGATAAATCCACTTAAGTCGTTGTTGTTCAATAGTTCACGAACTTTTTTATCCTCCCAGGCCTGGTAGAGGGTGGGGTGGGCGGCCAAGGCGCGAATTTCAGGTTGGGCCATCAGGCGCCGGCGGGCCTCCGGGTCGGCCATCAGGCGGCGGGTCTGCCTGATCAAGGTTCGCTGGGCCTCCGGTATCGGCGACCAGTCCTTTAGCTCCTGGGTCAAGGGGGTAGCGGCGAGCTCGTCACGTAACTCGACCGTCCAGTGGCGGTCCGGGGCGCCTGGTCGGGAGATCAGGTCGTAGACGGAAGCGACCGTCGCCAGCGCCCCGACGAGCAAGAGGAAGTAGAGGGTTCCGGTCCAGCAGCCGATCAACGCCCCGAGCACGGGACTTTCCGCCTCATCCTGGCCCTCGGGCGTCCGTCCGAGCCGCCAGAGCAGGGCATAAGCGACCAGCCCGGTCACGCCGGCCAGCACCACGATGCCGGTCATCGCACGCAGCATCCATGGGTAGGAGGTGCCTTGCAGCACGGCGTGACCCAGTTCGCCGCCGAAGAGCCAGCCGCCAAGCTGGCCGAGCGTGAGCGCGGCCGGTCCGGCGAGCTGCCGGAGCGGGCCGCGGCGATAGCCGCGCCAGGCGCCGCGGATCATCAGCGCGGCGAGGAGCGCGGCCGCGATCCAAAGCGTCGGCGAAAAGGCGGAAAGACCGTGCGTCATCAGCGTTCGCCGAGCACCTTGCGGATGGCGGGCTCGCGGGCTTCGATGCTCTCCGCGAGCTTGAACTGCACCAGCGCGCGGCGGAGGTTGTGGCCCGGATAGCGGACCTTGAAATACACGTCGCCCGCGAGGTGGTCGGCGAGGAAGCGCAGGCCGAGTTCGAGCGGGATCAGGTGGATGCAGTCGAAGAGGTGACGATGGTCCGCCGTGCTGAGGAAGTCCTGCGCATGGGCCTGATAACCCCTGTAAAACATGGTGAAAAGATCGAGGTCGAAGACGACCGAGCCCAGTTCCGGGGCGTCTTCGCCGGCCGGATTGCACACCGAGCGCGTGGCGTCGCCGATGTCATAATGTACGAGCCCGGGTTGCACGGTGTCGAGGTCGACGATGCAGGTCCCTCGCCCGGTGGCCTCGTCGACCATGATGTTGCCGACCTTGGGGTCGCCGTGCGTGGTGCGCAGGCTGAGGTCGCCGCGCGCCCGCGCCTCTTCCAGGATCGCGCAGCGGGCGCGGCGCGCCTCGACGAAGCGCACCGCGCGCTTGGCCTCGACCGAAGCGAGCAGCTTTTCCTGTCCGCCGGGCGTGGCGAGCGCGGCGTCCATCTTCGCCAGGTAGCCGGGCGTGACGTGGAAGCCGGGCAGGGCGTAGCCGAGTTTCTCCGCGGGGAGATCGCTCACCATGCGGTGGAAGTGGCCCAGCACGATCCCCGCCTCGTGGGCGTGCTCCGGGTTGCGCACCTTCTCGAAGGCCTGCGCGCTGGCGATCTGCGAGATCGCGCGCCAGAGGTCGCCGTCGGCGTCCGTCACCCAGTCCTCGCCCGATTTGGTCTGGATGATCTTCGGGAGCTGCCAGATGCGGTCCGCGCCGTCGGCTTCGGCCTCGAGCTTGGCGTGGCAGTGGTCGGTGAGCACGCGCATGTTCTGCATGATCACCTCGGGCTGCGGGAAGACCGACTTGCGGATCCGCTGCACGATGAAACGCTGCTCCGAGAAGGTCGTCCGGAAGATCGCGAGGTAGGTGTCGTTGACGTTGCCCGAGCCATAAGGCTCGACGGTCACGAGCCGTCCTTGGACGTCGAACTGGCGGGCGATCAGGGCGGCTCGCATGGGGCGAAGGCCACCTTTGCCTTAATTTCCACGGCTGGCGAGGGCATTTCCCCTGTCGCCAAGGCTTGATTTCCGCCTCGGGCCGCCCATGTTCTTCCTTCCTCTGCGCCGCCACCTTAGCTCAGCTGGTAGAGCATCTCATTCGTAATGAGAATGTCGCCGGTTCAAATCCGGCAGGTGGCTCCAGCGCAGGGGGTATTTTCATCCGGCCTGTTTGCCTGTCAGGCTTTTCCTCCCACCCTCTCGTCATGAGCCGAGCCGAACATCCGCCCCGCAGCCGGGATCTCTCCCGCCGCTACGACCGGAATTTCCGCGCCGATGACGCCTACCGGGCGACGCTGCCGGACATGCAGAACAAGGACGCCTCCCTGATCCAAGGCGCGAACGTCCCCATCCAGCATGTCGGCATCGCCGGCTTTCGCCTCCCGATGCTCGTCGCGACCCGCGACGGCAAGCCCGTGCCGCTCGAATGCACGGTGACCGGCTCGGTGTCCCTCGCGGCGGACCGCAAGGGCATCAACATGTCCCGCATCATGCGGACCTTCTACGAGTTCAAGGACCGCGTGCTCTCGCATGAGCTCCTCGAGGAAGTCCTCGTCCGTTACAAGAAAGACCTCGACTGCAGCCGGGCCCGCATCCTGGTCGAGTTCCGCTACCCGATCCTCCAGAAGTCGCTCCGCTCCGGCCTCGAGGGCTGGCAGTATTACCGCGCGGTGCTCGAAGGCACGATCGACGACCTCGACCGCCTCCGCCGCTACGTGCACTTCGACTTCGTCTACTCGTCCGCCTGCCCTTGCTCCGCCGAATTGACCGAAGATGCCCGCGAAGAGCGCGGCGCCTACGGCATCCCGCACTCGCAGCGCTCCAAGGCCCGCGTCGTCGCCGAGGTCTCCCCGGGGCGCGCCCTTTTCGTCGAGGACATGAAGGACCTCTGCCTCAAGGGCCTCCAGACGGAGACCCAGGTGATGGTCAAGCGCGAGGACGAGCAGGCTTTCGCCGAGCTCAACGGCGCCTACTCCAAGTTCGTCGAAGACGCGGCCCGCGTGGTCTACGAGCAGTTCGACGGCGACGCCCGCGTCCGCGACTTCGTCATCGCCTGTTCCCACCTCGAGTCCCTGCACTCCCATGACGCCGTCTCGGTGATCAACAAAGGCATGCCCGGCGGGCTTTCGGCGGATTTCAGCAACTTCAGAGACCTGGTCTGCTAGTCGGCTGACGGCTTGCCTGCTCGGGGTGGCCGTCTTAGGGTCACTTTCACGAGGGGGTAGCTCAGTTGGATCAGAGCAGCAGCCTTCTAAGCTGCGGGTCGCGGGTTCGAGTCCCGCCCTCCTCACCACTTTCTCCGCCCCATGTCCGCCGCCCCCTATCATCTCGCCGAGCGAGGGGTCGGCGTCGGCGTCCTGAGCGCCGCCGAGGTCGAGGCGGGCCTCGCCACGGGCCGGCTGGCCGCCGCGACGCTTTCCTGGCGCGACGGCGAGGCCGGCTGGCTCCCGCTTTCGGCTCGTCCCGAGTTCGCGTCGGCCGTCAGTGCTTACCGTACGCTCGTGCCGCCGCCGTCGCTCGCCTTCGACGCCTCGCCGCGGTTGCGGGTCGATTGGTCGGCCTGGATGCGGACCTTGCGCACGGTCTGGGGTTCGCCCCGCAAGGCTTTCCATCCGTCCGCCACGCCGGTCGGCCTCGGCCGGGCCGTCTGGTGGGTGCTCCTCTGCGCGATGCTCACCGCGCCGTCCATCTGCGTCTCGCTGGCGTTCCTGGGCGAGGCTTCGGCCGAGTTCACCGCGGACCGCATCCTTGCGCGGATCCTCGAACACGAACGCGGAGCCACCGTCGCGCCGACCGGTTTGGATCTGTCCCGCGGCGCGGCTTTCCTCGTCGGCTTCCCGCTGGCGATGCTGGCGTTGACGGCGGGCGGGGCGTGCCTCCTCCACGCCTTGCTGCGGCTGGCCGGGGGCGGCAAGGAGGGGGTCCGCGCCACGGTCCGGGCCGTCGCCTATGTCACCGGCGCGATGAACATGGCGGCCGTGCTGCCTTGCGCCTGGCCGTTTGTCCCCTTCACGACGGCCGCTTATCTTTGGGTGGCGCTCCGGACGGCCCATCGGGACGCCGCCTGGAAGCCGTTGTTCGCCCTGACGGTGGCGGGTTTCTGTTCCGCGTGCATGGCGGCGGTCTTCATGGCCTTGGCCTTGTGGCCGTTCTTCCGGCCGATGGGCTGAGTCGGGCCTAGGCTTGCGAGAGTTAGGTCTCCGGCTATCAAAGTCCCATGCAGATCCACGTCGCCCGCCAGCAACAGCAGCTCGGAGTCTTCGCCGCCGAAGACATCGCCGCCGGCCTTTCCTCCGGCCGTTTCCACGCCACCGACCTCGCCTGGCGCGAGGGCATGGCC
>JACCDP011345813.1_pt1 | contig 17621 bp, 10 predicted proteins | sample 7445841 | NCBI WGS metagenome assembly JACCDP01 (sample SAMN15323441, study PRJNA562643) | freshwater metagenome | isolation source: river surface water | place: USA:Blue River Watershed | collected 2017-08-17
GGAGTGAGGGGATGGGTATTTTTTCGACCGAATGGACACACCCGACTCTGTTGAAAGCGGCCGCCGCTAGGTGGTCAGAAAATCGATCAAATATGATGAAGTTAAGTAGGGAGATTTTTTTTGAGAATTGCATTGGAAAGAAATGGAAATAACGATCACGGGCGTGTTTTCGTCATATTCATAGCGTCATTCAGTCAAACACGACTTTCAATCAAAGTTTCCCATGCAATTGTAATGGGACAAAACTTGACTGTTGATGTTCGGTCATTTCAAATTGCAGCATATTTTTTTTATTATTTTTCCGGGAATCGTCGCATTGTTCGTGTTAGAATGATTGCATCAATCAGTTTTTTTTCAAAAAAAAAGTTGATGTTCACCGATTTATGTTCACCGAAAACGAAGAAGACGAAAGCACAGTGCCTTCGTCCAAAGCGAGGCGAACGCATGACTCAACAACCAGTCTTCCCAACATCATTCGTTTCTCAACGGAGTGTGCTTAAACAACAAGTCTGCATTTACGATTTTAATTTTTAATTTTTAATTTTTAATTTTTCATTTTTCAATTTCAAAATGAGTCATGTCTCGATTTTTGATCACAACGATTTCCCGACATCAATGTACTGTTTAGTGGACGACGTTTTGTTGCGCATTTTTCAATTGTTGTCGATAAAAGATTTATTGAATTGTGAGAGTGTGTGCCATCGATGGAGGGAGATTTGCAAATATGTTTTCGAAAAACTTGTTGTGAGAAATTTCCAAAAGAAAAAACCATTGTGGATTCGAGCTGCCAAGCACCTTGGTTTTCAAAACAGTGAATGGAACCTTCAAGAATCGCATTGTTCGGTTTTTCCTCGTCATATTTTGTTTCGCGGAATTTGCCGTGCTGTTCATCAAGCCCATGTGAATTGGCAAAAAGGAAAATTTAATGTTTTTGTCTTGAAATTGCTTTCGCATGAAATATCATTTGCTCTGAAAGCGGATAATGATTTGGTGTCTTGGATGTGGTTTTTTTCAAATGGCTGTGGAATGTGGATGAATGTTGATCTTGAATCCGTGAAATTGGGAGTGTCAGAAATTGAAGATAGCTTGGGGAAACGGTTTTTTAGTGGGACTTATCTTTTGCAAAATAACCATCAGGGATGGGAAGTGACCGATCGATTGTCGAAAAAAGTCACAATCCCACACGAACTCGTTTTCAATCGCAATGTCGTTTGCTACAATGACACATTCTTGTTCCATTCTGTCTTTGAAGGTGAGAATCATTTCCACTCGTGGAAAATAAAACATTCAAATGATCTATTGTCGTCAAGTTTTCAAAAACACGTTTCGTTTGACCATTACGACGATTTGGAATTGATCCAAATGGATGAAAAGTTCGTTGTTGGGGTTGACGGTTCGCAAGTTATTTTTTTTTCTGCAGCAACATTGAAAGAAATTTCCAGTTTTTGTTTTCCTGGTGCCCAACGAATAGCTTATTCGGGCGGATTCCTTTTTCTCAATGGGCATCGATGGAATGAAAATTACTCAACCACTTGCAGAAGACCAGCCTTCATAACAGTCATCGACATTGCATCAGGATTTCGAGGTTCGAAAACTCTCGCCCCTTTGTGCAATGTCGGTGAATTGATGATGAATTCTCTCATTCGCGGACGAAACTCGACTTATTCATCGAAAGTCTGCTCGAACTCGTCTGTTTTTGTGTTTTTGTCGTGCGTCATCTTTCAATCTCCTGTCCATTGCACGTTGCATGTTTTCGACGCCGACAACGTGAAAAAAGCTGTTTTTCGACAAACACAGACTGATTCGTCGCTGTTGGTGTTCCCTTTGTACACCATCTATTTTCCCAATTTTGTCATTGATCGCATCATCATTAATCAAAGTGAATTGGCCACCATGGGACGATCGGAATGCAATGAACGTCATTTCATTCAAAAACTTATCATTATGAAATTTTCAAATTTCGATTTCCTAAAGCTGTCAACGACAGGTCTTGTTGAAGAAATCCACAAAGAACACAATCAAGCATTTGTGAAAAATGGAATCGGCCACAAAATCCCAAAAATTATGTTCGAAGATAATGAAGCTTACGACAACGGGGAAATCGGCAAAGAAATCTCAAGCAAAGAATTATTTCGAGGGATCCGCATTCCCATTTCCGAATGGAAGGAACGCGTGAGGGGACGGCCGGTTGATTGTGATGAATATATCCACATTCGGAAACATTATTCGGAGAGATGCCTTAATTTGTCCACGTTCCGGACATGAAATTATTAGTTATTGCGTTATCCAGAGCAAAAAAAAAATGGAATGTTTGTGTCATTCTAAATTGATTTCAATGGTTGATTAAAAAAATACAGACCGCAAAAAAAAACGTCTATTTTTTTTGTTATTTCCCCGCTTAATCGTGCAGCACATCTGGTCCCGCATTGTAATCCAATGCGTTTCCCCAATTTTCCAATCTCTGTAAATACAATTCAATGTGGTGAGCTCTAAAATCATTGAATATTTTACTAAAAGGATGGAACACAACATTGAGGATAGAAGCATCATAAGAGTTCTGGGTTTGAAGCAATTCATCATTCATCGACGGATCTGTCAAATCATCTTTTTGGCTCAAAGGCAAATTTGTCATTCTGAAAACACCGACTTTTTCGTCGATGACTGTTTCGTCTATTTTGTTCCTCATTGCCGCAGACGACAAAACTTTCACACAATACATGGTTCCGCAATGCGCGAACAGTGGAGGGAGAGGGACTTTTGAAACCGCGTCACCGTAATTGACGAAACGGTGATGAATAATGTTCTTGTCGATTTCTGATGCAAACTCTTGACAACCTACCCTAGGACTTCCGAATGTAAATATCATGTCGGGCTTTTTTAAAATTTTCAAATCTACACACTGTTTTGCCATGACGGTGCCCATAGCCGCTCCAAGACTATGACCCGTAATCCAAAAACATTTCTCGTTTCGGTCGGATTCTCTCTCGAAGAATTCGTGCACCTTCGGCCAAATCAGATTGACATATCGCTGAAATCCGCGGTGAACTTTTCCGATTCCCGTTTTGCACTGAACTCGGCTGATTTGAAGATCGGCTTTCAGGTCGTCCCAGGAATTTGGTTGCGTTCCTCTGCATGAAAGAATGATGTCGTGATCGTTTTCAAAAACGTATGCTTCCGAACCATGATTTGAAATGAAATTACTTTTGAAGCCCAACTTTTCAGCGACCGGACTCAAAACCTTCGGATCTTTATAAGCTGCATTGCTCACTCGGCAAAAAAGCAGCGCTTTTTGATGAAATCGTAAAGCTTTGATCATGGACATAGTTATGTTTGACTTTATTTTATCTTTTTTTCAGGCCGCACTCAAAATGACTGCTTTCATTCATTGATATATATACACAGTCGGTTAGGGATCATTCGAAACAAAGAGAGACTTTTCCGAAGAGCAGACCGTGCAGAATGCAGATGCTCTTTTCCGCTTGTTGACAGTTTTTGTGAACGTCACGTTTTTACTTCCGGTATGCTTTCTGCACTTCAGACAGTACATGACCAAATTGTCTTCTAGACTCTTCGCTGGACGTTTTCTCGACGGACGTGCGCGGGACCGTCGTGTCCGCTTGTCCGATAATAATGGAAGAAGTCCAAATTTTTCTTCGTCGTTTTGTTCATCATCAGAGATATTCATGTTTTCTATTTTTATTTGCCGTTTTCTTCTATTCCGACTGAAATCGGTTTTCCCATTGGATACGGCAGCAGCCGCCGCTGCTGCCGCCGCTGCTGCTGCGGTCGCCGCAAACGTGACTGCCTGGGACGAGTGGGATTCCGCTCCTTTTTTCCCGCCATCATCTTTGGAATCTGTGTCGCTGCCGTCTGAAAATGAAATCCGGTTTTTATTTCTCGTCTGTCCTTCCACAAATTGATTCGTGTTTTTGCCAAGCGCCTTTTCGAAATCAGGTCTTTTTTCATGCGGCTTTACATATCTGCTTTCTCGGTTCATAATGGACGACATGTTGTAATGAGAAGTGGCAGGCAATCGGCGACGAGAAAAGGAAACTCTTTTGCTTTTGTCGCTATGTTTAGGAGTAGATTTTGATGACATTGTCCAATTTTTGGATTGATGATTTGATCGCAATTTGTGAGATTTCTTATTAGTTGTTTCCATTTTCCTATTGTTCTTGTGCTCGATTTCTCTTTACTTGTATTTTATTAAAAATGAAAATCTAATCGTCGTCCGGGTTCAGGATTCCCGTTTCCGTTTTTCTGTAATTAAAACGAAAAACAATTTGAGAAAAAAAAAATCGCAGAGAATTGTCTCTGCATCGGTGAATCATTCTCAAATTGGTCGATGATTTGTTTTTCTTCTTCATTTTTTTTTGAAAATCCCGATGAAATGCCGGAAAATGTGTGAAGAAATGTGCGGTGGAAACAACCATAAAACGGGATCGCAATATATCATATCGTTCAGAAAGAAAACGAAAAAAAAAAAACACAAGGCAAAATGGGTTTGCAATAATAACATGCACAGACGCAAACTCATTGAAAATGGATTTGGAATGTTGGTTCATTCCCCATTTTTCAAAAAAACCCAACAACTGTGCAGGCCGCACGGAATATTGATCAGCAAATTTCGCTGTTCGGTCAAACCGATTCTGATTCGACTGTGAACGCCGACATTTTGAATTATTCTTCGTAAAGAGCGAATCACATCTGCATTGCAAACAAACGAAGCTAATGTGCCTTCTTCAATGTCGTCAGATTTATCAACTCGATCGTCTGCATGTTCACCAGTTTTTTCAGGTTTGTCAATTCGGTCGTGATGATCGTCATGTTCGTCATTTTCGGTTTGCCCGTGAATTCCGTTATTATTTTCAGAATCTTCATCTGTCATTTTTTGGGCTTTGACTTTGCATTTTGTGGACACTTTTTTCAAGAAAGGGGGAACTGCATTGAACGGACCCATCTCAGACGGAATTGGAGTGACCTCGGATTTAGATGGCGTTTCGTTTTTTTTCATTTTCATTTTTTTCGGTCTGTCAGCGCGAATTTCGTTTTCGACATTTCCAATGACTATCTTTTCCATTTTCATTCTGATGCAATTTTTGCTCTCAACTGATGCATAGTCGTTTTCTTCAGCACCCACGGATTCTCCATCAGTGACCGATGACGCAGAATTTCGCAAAACACACGTCACAGTCGTTCTGCCTACATAAAAAATACAAGCGCTATGGATTGGCTGCATTTTTTGGAATATTTCCTTATAAAACGCGTTTGGCAATACGAAATGCAACGCCCAATGAGATTCGTTTCCAGAAGTTTTATACGACTGTGCGAAAGCCACCGGAATCACTATCTTGCGAGTTTTACCGCTTGAAGTTTGAATTGATGAATTGCATTGTTGTTGATTTTTTTCAGACGAATCCGCTTGTCCACGTTCAACAGATACAGTTTGCGAGTGTAGATTGGAAGCAGCGGATCCTTCTTTCAATTTCTGGAGACGTTTACGTCCTTTCTTTTCTGTCATCAGTTGGGGGCCTTCGAAATCATCGAACGAAACATCTCTTTTTGCCGAAATTCTAGGTTTGTTTTTTTGTTTCCCATTTTGTCGAACGTCTGACTTATCGTCACGAACTTTGGGTGTCACGGGTATCATTGTGATTTTCAATAATTTTGGAATTATGACAGCTGAATCGGGATGCTCGTAAGAGATTAATTTCATATCAATCACGCTGTGTTTTCTGAAAACACAAAACAATTTGCGAAAACCGTCGGTCGCCACTTCAACATTCAAATCTTGTTCGGGAAATGTCGTGTTTTCGGTGATTGACTCGACATTGATCTGCCATTCCAAAATTAAAAAATTTCCATAAGAATTGAAAATAACCATCTTGTCGTCGCAAAATTTGAAATTGCAAGTGGAACCTGGAAATCGACTGTTGTGTTCTTCATCTTTTGAGCTTTTGTTTAAGACGCCGGCGCTGCAGATGAAATAGTCGTTGGAGAATGCAGTAAATGTCGAAAAACTGTGTTTCCCCGAGTCGAATTTGTCTTTTTTGTTCGGTCGAACCGCAAACCAGTCGGACATTTTTTTCGTTTTCAATCTTAAGGAATTGAAAGTTTCGAATAACGGTTTCCATCCGTGCATGTCGCGAGCGACAATGTGTTTCAGAACAATTTCTTTCTGAATAGCAATTCCCTTGTTTTGGCGATTGCAAAGCGAACATAATTTGATTGACATGTCCATTTTTTTGGTTTTTTTGTTATTTTGAATTTTTTAATTTCTTAAGTCACCAATCTTTTCTTCTAGGAACGCGACAAAAAAAACGTCGGAAGAAAAAAAGATAACAAGCAAGAAACACGTCAAACGACATTCCTTTCACCGAAATGAGTGTTTCCGTTTTGTGGGATTCCATAAACGATGACGCTTTTAAATTCATTTCGGAAAATTGCCATGTTGTGACAGAAAAAAAAAATAATTTTTCGAATCCGGTGCCGTTGACGGAAACATGGAATTTATATAAAATTTCATGTAACGGAAAACAAAAGGTTCTTCACCTTCCGTTTTGGTTTTTCCATTTTCATCTGAAATCAAAATTTCCTTTCATTCATCAAATCACTCGGCCGTTTGCTTTGACAACCCCAAACAGCAAGGGAGATTTCACCAACGAGCGGTTCAAGATCTGTAACACTGTCAAACTGAGAGACGAACAAAAAATAATCGTTCAAAAATGCGTGTCAATTTTGACGTCTCGTGACGAAAAACCGAAATCCGTCATCATGCAGTGTCAACCTGGTTTCGGAAAAACATTTTGTTCTGTCGTCATCGCTAGCGAGTGCTCGGCAAAAAGAATTTGTGTCGTGATTCAACAAGCCGTTTTGGAAGAACAATGGGTCGAGGCATTTTCTAAAATCCGTCCCGATCTGATCGTCATGAGATACAAAGATTTCTCCAAAAAAACGGCCAGTCATCGAAAAACATCGTCGAAATGTCCATCCAAAGGTGAAACTTCTAAAACCGATCGATTGAGAGCTGCAGAAGCTGAATTCGCTTTTGACGTGTTCATCATCAATATTGCCGTAGTTCAGAAGTGGAATGAAAAATATCCATCTTTTTTTCAATGCTTCGATTTTTTGATTGCTGATGAAGTACATTGTTTGATGACTCCAAACCGATTTGCGTCCTTCTTATGCATGAATTTCGTGAATATGTGTTTAGCTTTGAGTGCCACACCTATGCGCTACGACGGTTTTGATAGAGCAATTCCTCTGTTTTTCGGTGATCAACCACACCAAATCGTCTACTTCGCTCCGCAATTGTTTGACGTCATGATCGTCAACACGAATTGGACGCCGACCAACTTCCATACCGATTCGCATCACGGGTTCCAGCGAAAACCACGCAGTTTAAATTGGAGTCATGTGATTCATCAGCAATCTTTGTCCGAGGCACGCAACGACAAAATAGTCAAAGCCATTTCCCATCTTCACCAATCGGGGAGAACCATTTTAGTGTTAGTCAAACTGAAAGAGCAAGGCTGGTTTTTGCAAAACAAACTTATTCAAAACAACATCGCATGCGTGTGTTTTTTCGGTAATGCAGAAGTCAGCACATTCGTGAACGCCGATTGTCGGGTGTTGATAGGAACTATTCAGAAAATCGGAACAGGATTCGATTGCGACGTGCTAGACACTCTCGTCGTGGCCGTCGACTGCGTCCAGTATTTCACGCAATACATAGGCAGAATTATGAGAAAGCAAAATCGAATAATGAAGCCCGTAATTGTTGATTTCCAAGACAATTTCGGTCCTTTGAAAAATCATCTTTTTCGACGAATTCAAGATTACAAGCAACTCGGAGGCGTGATCAAAACGTGGAAACTCGATCAACAAAAGCCTCGGCAGGAAATCCCGCCCTCCGTCGTCGAAAATGGTTCCGATAAAAATCCTTGTTAGTTTGCATTTTCGTTTTCTTTTTTCGAGTGGAGAGTTTTGTGCCCAATTTCGTTTCACCTCAGATTTTTTTTAAACAACTCTCAAAGTCATGTCATTCTTTGCACCAAAATCTGTAGTTTTTCAGCCTTTGACATGGACGTTCTCCGACCGGGATGTCGTTTTCTCTCAACCGAACGACTGCAACAATGAACATTCGGGCGTTTCATTTTCCGATTCGTTTTCGAAAATCAACTGCAATTCCAAAAAAAGTTCATCAAAAAAAGTTGTTGTGATTTCCTGCCGCGGTCGTGACAATTTTGGAACCATTTATTGTCTGAACATCAACGATTTTCGACCATATTTCCATATCAAGTTCGACGAGGAGGAAGAATGGGCACTGACGATGATGGCTGAGAACGAGAATTGGGACTGCGTGTATTTTCACAAACAACCGGATTGCATGAAATCAATGTACAATTTCTTTCCAGTTGATGATGCCATCGACGATCTGAACAAATACCCATCTGAACGTTTCGAGAAAAACAAGGCATTCTTTCGCGTGTCTTGTTCCAGCATCACCCTGTTCTACAGAGTCAGAAAATATTTCATCGAAAACAAAATTCCGACATTTGACAGTCAGCTCGGTTTCATAGAACAATTCATGATCGAAGCCGACATCAAACCAATGACTTGGATTTCCTTAAATGAGTTTCAGCTGGCAAAACGAACCCATTTTTCAGCTTCAGCGGTTCCATCGTTGGTTTCTTCTCAGCCTAACATTATTCCAGATTTTGGAAAGAACGGTTCTAGTGAAGTCTGGGAAATTGAAGCAAATTTGTCTTCTATCTCATCCGTTTTTCAGTTGGAATTTGCACCTTTCAAATGCGGATTTTACGATTTAGAGTGTTTCAGCAGTCGCGCGTATCAGGAAAAGACAGACAAGATGCCGGATCCATCCAATCCCCAAGACGTCATCATCGGTATCGGAATAGTGATCTCCACGGTTGGAAATTTGACAACTCCAGCTTTTGACAGAATCGAACAACACTATTTCGGCATCATGGAAAAGAATCGGGAACAACAACACGACGAACTCGACGCCGATTCGCTGTCGCCGAAACATCTTCAGTCATGCTCCAGCAACATTTATTGGTTTGACAACGAGCGACTTCTTTTGCAAGCATTCGTCGAATTTTGCTCTATTTCTGATTTCGATTTCTGGATCGGATTCAATAATCACGGATTCGACGACAATTATCTTTCGACCCGTTTCGAACTGAACAAAACGGACTTGTTTAATCATCAGTCGACGTTCCCAAATTTCTTTCGCGGTGCCTTTGTGGAAACGATCAAGTTCAATTCTAGCGCTTTCCAAAACGAAGCGATTGCTTGGAAGTTTTCCACGCGAGTCAATTTAGATCTTCTAACATTCGCGAGGAAAGAATGGAAAAATCTACTCTCCAGATTTTCTCTCAATTCGATCGCTTCAGTATTTCTCGACGGTGAACAAAAGGACGACGTCACTCCGAAAGACATTTTTAGAGCCTATGCTGAAAATGACGTCGTCCTTCTTTTCAAGGTAGCTCATTATTGCATCCAGGATTGCATGCTGTTGTTGAAACTGTGCCAAAAAAAAGCCATTCTCACGACGCTTTTTTCTCGAGCCGAACTGTTCGACGTTGGCGTGTCTTCGATAAACACGGTCGGTCAAACAAAAATTGTTTTCAACCTGATTAATCGTCGTGTTCGTGGTCAATCCCACTTTCTTCCAGACCGGATATCCAATCACTCGAGGACCAAAACGGATGGATGGAACAACAACAGTTTTCAAGAGGAGGAGTCCACCTCTGGACTTGGTGGAAAAAGTCGTCTACAATTCTCCTCATCACCTCCAGAACATTCCTTCAATGTAGGGGTGGGATACACCGGTGCAACCGTTTTCGATCCCGACAGAGGATTCCACAAAGACCCCGTTGCCGCTTTGGATTTTGCGAGTCTGTATCCAAGCATTATGAGAGCATTCAATATGTGTCACTCAACGTGGTGCGGAAATGATATTTTCGTGAGAAGTCGTCAGTCCGACAAATATTCCTCGGAAGCAATGGAACGACACGAACTCATGATCTCCGCCATGAACGCATGCATCGAACCCGGACACGATTTCATGACTAGTCAGGAGACTTTTCGTTTCTTTCCGGACGACGGCTTCATTGCCGTGAAAATGTCCGGCGCTCGTGAAAACAACAATTGCGTCGCACAAAATGGATTGAAACCAGAAAACTCATCATCGTCCCCTCGAGTTCATTTCTTTGCTCATCATCAAACGTGTCCTGGAATTTTACCAGCCATACTTTCTGATTTAACCCAAAAACGATCGGAATTCAAAAATCATGCAAAAATCCACAAAGCAAATGCAAACATCGCCAGCATTTACGATGCACGCCAAATAGCGGTCAAACTAGCGTCCAACTCTATTTACGGATTTTGCGGGGCTCAATTCAGTCAGTTGCCGCAAAAAGAAATTGCCGAAACCGTTTGCACCGTCGGAAGGCAGTTGATTTCAAAATGTCGAGATTTCGTCCGCATCGTCGATTCAACGCTGTTCTCGCGTCAAAACAGCAGCAGCAGCAGCAGCAGCAGCAGCAGCAGCAGCATCCACACGTTCTCTCATTTTTCAATCGACCACGTCGAAAAGACGTGCCGGATGCTGTCCGAGTTTGCATGCGAGTTCTCGTCGTTGAGGGTCGTTTACGGCGACACGGATTCTGTATACGTCAAATTTGTCGATTTTCGCAGTTCACCTGAGAGACTGTTCATTCTGGCGCAAACTCTGAATGACTGCATCAATTCCTTTCTCCCACTGTTCATCGTTCTCGAATTTGAAAGAATCATGCACCCTCTGATGTTGTTAGTGAAAAAGCGATACGCTTTTTACAACGTCACTAGCAGTCAACAAATGAAAAACGAAATGTCCGTTGAACTCGGCAACGACAACAACACCGGGAGGGACGAGAAAAATATTGTTATCAAAGGAATGGCTGCAGTCAGGAGGGACTTTGCTCCAATTTTGAAATCGTTGACAAAAAGTGTTTTGAAAAAACTCTTCTGCGACAACGATGTAGACGGTGCTTTTCAAATTGCTGTCATGACTGTGAAAAACATCCTAAGCGGTAAAATTCCGAAAGATCAATTCATAATTTCCAAATCCATTTCGAAGCCTCTAGATGAATATGCGAACCAATCAACAGCTCACGTCGCTCTCGCTCAAAAAGCTGTTATCACCGGAGAAAAAAACTTTTCTGTCGGTTCCAGAGTAGAATATGTTTTCGTGAAGAAACAACTCATCGGACCACCGTCAAAAAAATCAAAACAACTGAAACGTAAACAGAAGGATTTCGTAGATTTTCCCGAAAATGACGAGTCGCAACTCGATTACGGCTATTATATCCGACATCAAATAATCACCACACTTCGAGAACTTTTGGAATTGGCGGATCCTCAAAAATGGAAGGTTTTCAATATTCAAGTCGATAGTCTGTTGACTAAAAACCGACTGATGACTGACTATTTCCATTCGAATTCATGAGGTCGAGTAAAAAAACAAAAAAAAAATTAAATGAGTTACTCGCTTTTTTGTTTTTCGGTATGGAGGGGGGTGGGGTGTGATGATCGATTCAGAATGATGGTGATGATAGTGCCGCACGATTTATGTGCACTGGCATGATCACGAAGTTTGGAATGGGAAATCAAGACGAGAATGGGAAATGTTAACGCGGGATGAATTAAAAAATAATACACTGAAATAAAATAAAATCGTTGACGTCCAACAAAACGACTTTCTTGAGAGAACATATAAATTCAATTCGGATTTTCCAATTCAAAACAAAACGCATTGAAAATGCCTCAACCTTCATTGACCGACATCAGTCGAACTGTCTCCGAGTCCATGATTAAAAAGCATGCTGAATGGTTCGGTTCCGCTCAGTTTAAACTGTCGCAAAGAATTGCGGAATGTGGACAAGAATCGATCAGCTTTGAGGAATGGCAATGTTTTTTTCTTTCTGTCGTTCTCCAGTGTCGTTCAATTTTTCCAATTGGGATGAATGTTCACGAGAAAAGTGAATTGTTGCCAAAACTCATGTGCGATGAAAGTCACGGCTTTGATCACTGGATGAAAATTGAAAAGCTGGCCGATCTAGTAACAACCGATCATCTTTTTCATCGCTTGAATGACATTTCTCAAATGGTTTCTTTGGAGCCGCAAAACCAAAAAAAAGACCCACTGGCGACTGCCGAAAAAGAATCTTCTTCCAAAAAACAACCAGCAGAAAACAAATTTGACATTTGGAGAGACCGCCAAAAAGTTCACCTAGTGGAAAAAAATGAAAGCGCAACGGTCAACGTTGTCGGAGAATCGGATAATAATTCGTCGTCGAAATATTTGAAAAGTTCATCGTTATCATTTTCATGCCCAGCACGTATAAACAACAACGATTCTGGAAAGAGACAGGAGAGAAAATGTGCGGACGAATCGAGTGAACAGGGGCCGAATCCCACGCAATGTTTTCGGAAAATCGATCATTCCAAACAATCTGATGTTTGCGTTGCTCAGATTTATGTAGTTCCAAAACAACGAACAGCCATATCCGTGATTCTCAAGGGAAATCGAATTTTCAAGAATTCGAGGTTCAATGCGGAAGACGAAAACAATGCGACACTCATTAATTCAATTTTCAGAAAACATATTTTAAACGACTACATCAACGGAATAGTTATTAACCAAATGCATTCAGTTTGCCCTTTCTTTGCCCTGACGCTCGGAGGTTTCCAATTCAGTTCGATTGATTGCAGACACGATATCGAAAATCCAGATGATGATTATTCATTTGACTGTGAATCATCGATTGCAGACAACCTCGTAACGTGCGTTCGGTTTGAAGAAAACGCAGTGACTTTAGACGTTTGGATTTCGTCCCTCCCTCAAAATGCACACGGAAATAAAATGTTGATAATAATGATCATTCAAGTCATGGTTGCGCTGGAATTATCGCAACAAATCGTCAATTTGACACATTACGATCTTCACTGTCAAAACGTTTTGGTTTGTCCGTCACAAAACCAGACATTTTCAGTCGGCCTCGCCAATCGACAGTTCATTTTTGAAACCGATTTCGTTGTGAAAATCATAGATTTCGGTTCTGCTTCAGTCACGTTCGATCCCCAGGAAACTTTCCGAAAATTCCAATTGCCAATTTCGTGCTCGCAACGACGCTTCGCGTCGTTTTTTGAAAACAGCAAAGCGTTTGACAAACATCATCATCAGCATGTTCAAGGCTGCCGAAACAACCGTCGAAGCAACACACAACTCACTGTTGATTCTTCAACCGGACCATATTCAGAAAAATCGATTTTTCAAATTTTGAAAAAAAACATCGAAAAGAAACCAAGCGACTCACAAATCACTCTTTCGACGCCGTTGTCTCCACCGACGTCTTCTGTCCATCATTCCACAACATTTCACGAATCGCTGATTTCCAATGCTTCATTTGACCCCTCATATGATTGTTCATCTGCAGGTGCAAACAGTAGACACTCATTCACCGCAGATGACGACAAATCAAAAGTCATTTTAAAAAAACAAACCACATCAGCCACCGAATCGGCGAACGAAGAGTCGACCGACAATCGTCGCGCATCGTCGGAAACGTGTTCATCCTTTACACAAACATTTCCAAGACCTCAAAACAAACGGTCGACTTTCACAACAGGCATCGAAAAGAAATCAAAATATTTCATTTTTAGAAAATTCATGCCTTTTGTCGATCCGGTTTGTTTTCTCCTTCGACTTTTTTCCCACTGCAAAAAACATCATTTGACTTTGTTCACGAGAACAATTCACAGAATGCTGCAAGACATTCATTATGATTTTTCACTGGACTTTGCTAAAAACTTGGAAAATTTGTCACACATCCGACCTCGAATGATCGTTGAACTAATCAACCGACAACACGGCAAAAAATTAATGCCTGATTTGACAATAATCGACGAGCGGATTTCGTTTCCAACTCTTCCCATCCGACCTCATTTCTCGTGGTGCGCTCCTGAAAAGCAAATCGACATCGTAGTCGATGCGTTCGTGGGCAGAAATATTTCAATATTCGACTTCATTTTGTTGAACGTGTTCTGCACAAAAACGCTCGGAGGAAAGAGCGCAGTCAGCAATTTGTTTGCCAAGAACGAAATCGTTAGAGGTTTGTCGCTCAATGAAAACACTCTTGAAATTGCAGATTTTAACCAAATAGTTCAACGATCAGCGCTGGACGAAGGATCATTTTTGATCTGGTGCTGCAACCCAGCACTCGGGCATTCACACTTTGGAAGAGATTTTCTTTTCAAAATGAAATGTTTTCTCGACATGTTCTTGAATTCAATATCTTTGGAGAAAAACGACAAATCGTCTGCTGCGCTAGCAAGAAGCATGAAGAAGGTGTCCAATTTTATTGGAAATTCTGATTGGTTTCGGCGGGAACAAAATCTATTTTGGACCCGTTCTTCCAGTTTCATCACGGACATTGACAAATGTTTGTTTTTTTCTTTTCAATGATGTCAATGATGTGGGAGTTCATCCCGAGTTTTGTCTTTGTGCAACGACATTTAGTGTTCAATTACAATGCATGAAATCCGTTCACAGATGCCTGGTTTAAGACTGATCATTTCAGGTTCCGTTCTGTGACGACGATCATTCCATCTGAAAAAAAAAAAGAAAGATCGGAGTGTGTGGAGAAAAAAAACAATGCCATTGCCACGTTTCGCAACACACGGCAACGAATTCCTCATAATCCGGTCAAAAGGAATTTGGACAGATGGACTGCATTAAGAGCGACAATTCCATTCAATAACGTTCCCCACCCGGAATCAATGATGAATTCTTTTGTTCCCCATTCGTTGATTGTAGCTTTGTTGCTTCCATTATAAACTCCAAAGACGATCAAACCGAATAAAGCTCCTTTTAAAAATGTCGTGACATTATCGCTTTTCAATTCTTCGAGATTGGGTTTGACGACAAAGCCATATAACCCCAGCGTCATGAGCAAATAAACGATGGCAGCAGAATACCACACATGTCGGCCGGATTTATGTTGAGTTTTATTGATCCTTTCAAACTGCTTTTCGTAGAGGGAAGCGTTTACCCACAATATTACAGGAAGGTCGATTGCCAGAAACAGGAACAACACTACAGTCAACGGAACGACTGTGTCTTTCATCACGAAGAGTTGTCACGATAGTTTTTTATATAGAACCCAAAAGGCAACCGCAACACACTCTGCAATGACCAAAGGGTTTGAAACCTTTCAACGAATGAGCCAGTCTCTGAAAAATGTAAAAAAACAACAAAAGGTTAATTCATTCTTTGTTTCAAGTCTCACGAAAATGGGATGAGGATTTTCATTTCACCTTCAACGTTCCACGATCAGAAAACAGAAGAATGAGAAAGAAAAATCGTCCTTTTGTTTTTTTTTTTTTTCAAACATGGAACTTTTTACAGAATGTCAGAATGTCATGTCCCAACCATTTCGACAGCTGCGGATCGAGTCTTCCAGTTAATCACGCCCACATCGGTGCTGAATGGCTCCACACGAAAATAAAAATCATGCATAAAAAAATATATTTGTGCAATGTTTCATTACTGACCGTTCAGTTTTTCCACGGCAGTCTTTCGGTCAATTCAGGGACTCATCTGTCTCCAAGTGAGTTTTCTTGTTTTTCAGTTGTTGGTTTGTGCAGATTTCGGCAATATCTTTGTTGATTCATCGACGAAAACGGTGAAATGGCCGTCGAGAGTTACATAAAAAAACTTACTGACGGATGGCCGGAATCACTAACGCTCACAGAAAATTTGTCGTTCACGCATTCAACCACCAAAAGTGAATGCCTTAACCTGTTTTTTGATGTTCTGCAACGAACACGAAAATCAGTTATTGAGTCCCATTTGCATGCCGCCTGGCATGAAGATCCACTTCTGACTTTAAAAATTATCTTTCATTTGCGAAACATCCGAAAAGGAAAGGGAGCAAGAAAAGAATTTTATCATTGCATGTTGTGGCTTTACAACAATCATTTCACCACGTTCAAGAAAAACCTCCATAACGTAGCTCGCCACGGATATTGGAAGGATCTCGGATTGCTCATAATGTTTGTATCGACTGGAAATGTGTCTTTCAAAACCAACTTCAGTCACAAACAAAAGTCAAAAAAGGAGCAAATGGCAACGGTTGGGAAAGTCAAGAAATTACTCCTTCAAGATTCACAATTTGCTGATTTTTATTATGAAGTTGTCAACATTTTCGTCGAATCTTTGAAAATCGATCAGGCGTTGCTGAACAGCACTCGCAGCCTTCCATCAACAGCATTGTGCGGTAAATGGTCACCGACAATAGGTTGCTCCGTTGATTCACACACTGCGCTTGGGAAGAACATAGCCAGTGCCTTATTCCCGTCATATGATCATCGTCGAGAAGGCGAGACAGATCGAGCATTTCTTTCGAGAATCTTCATTGCTTATCGGAAGGAATATTTGATTCCGTTGCGAAAAGCCATTGCGGTACCTGAGTCTTTAATGTCCCGAAACAAATGGAACGAAATCGACTATGACCGGGTGCCGTCTCTATGCATGAATCGAAACAAAGGCCACTTTCAGAAACATGATCAAGATCGTTTCACTGTTTTCCTGCAAGATGTGCAATCAGGAAAGAAGAAAATTGCATCCGGCGCTCTTCTCCCGCACAAAATTGTTGCCAAAACCATGTCGAATGAACTCGACCAACAGGTCGCCGAACTTCAATGGGCATCCTACGTCGCAAATTTGGAAAAACATGGAAACCTATCAAGTGCCCTAGCCGTCGCAGATGTTTCCCCTTCAATGAAAGGCGAGCCGATGGAAGTCGCCATTGGTATGTTGTGATTTTCGTTCAAATTCGTTGTGAATCGAACTTCAACTAACTTTTTTTGTTTTTTTTTTTTCATTTCAGCGCTTTCCATTTTAACTGCTGCACTTTCCCGACCACCTTTCGAAAACCTCGTTTGTTCGTTCTCTTCAACCCCGAGATTTCATCAGATCAACCAATCCACCTTGAAAGAGAAAGTCAAAGCAGTGGAAAAAATGGAATGGGAAACCACCACCAATTTTCAAGCGGTTTTCAATCGACTGATCGAATTGGCAATTGATTGTAAAGTTCCGCCATCTGAAATGATCAAAACGATATTTGTTTTTTCGGACATGGAATTTGATAATGCAGGTGGCTGGCGATTTGAAACGGATTATCAGTTCATTGAACGTAAATTTCGAATTGCCGGTTACCCCATGCCGCAGCTTGTGTTTTGGAACTTGCGTGGGGGTACTCGCTCGAAGCCCGTTTTAAAACACGTAAAAGGTGTAGCTCTAGTATCAGGTTTCTCTGGACAAATGATGAAAACATTTCTGAAAGATGGGAAGGTTGATACTCCATTTGAAACCATGATTAAAGCTTTGGGAAATCATTATGACCATTTGACTATTTAACCATTGTTGAAAAGTCGTAAACCACGTTGATTTCACCATTTTTCAAAAATAAATTTCCAAATGTTCATTGTTCTTTTTCATTTTCAAAATGTCATGATTCCGAATTTTTTGTTTTTATATTGATTTAAAAAAC
>JACCDP010215281.1_pt1 | contig 17614 bp, 3 predicted proteins | sample 7445841 | NCBI WGS metagenome assembly JACCDP01 (sample SAMN15323441, study PRJNA562643) | freshwater metagenome | isolation source: river surface water | place: USA:Blue River Watershed | collected 2017-08-17
AGACGAAACAGATTATATAGATCTACCTGATACCTTTGCAATGGGAGGTACTATGGGAAAAGGTCTTAGTGCTTATTATGATGCAGACGGTATGGGAGGGTACCTAGGAACTAGAAATTTTTTTAGCAATGGGGGAGATATGAATCCCCCAAATAAATATTTAGTAAGAACTAACCAAAATGGAGATTTAATTGAAGAAACTTATAAAATAGGTGATGTTCAATTTAATAATGTAAGAAAAATTACAGAACCTACTTTATCAGAAATGGATGTATTACAAAAATACGAAGAAGTTACTGGTAAAAATTTAAATGCAACGAAACCTAACGAACCTGCAGCACAATCTGAAAATGTTCCCACAGGGATATTGCCTTTTAAGCAAAAAATATCTGAATCAAAAGAAAATTATCCAGGAGAGGCATATGAGAACTTAATGAAAATACTAGGTCTTAATTTACCTACTACACCAACTATTAGTACTCAAAATAATACTACTACAGAAGATTTTTCTCCTACAGGATATAATACTAGATTTATAGATTTACCAGATGATTTAAATGCACCTGTAGCTACAACTAATCCTACAGTAAATACTAATAAACCAAACATGATTCCTGTAGAAGGTATAGATGGAAGCAATAGTATCCTAACAGCTTTTATGCCTGATTCAGTACCTGATTCAGAAATACCAGAATTAAATACTGGAGAAGATCTTACAGAAGAACAAAAGCAAACAGCTAGAGAAAACTATGCTAGAAAACAAGCATCAGATATGGCTAAAATTAATTTAAAGTATAAAGAAAGTTTACCTGCTTTTGCTTTAAGTATGGCTCCATCTATGTATAATCTTTATCAAGGATTATCTAGACCTGATCAAATGAATTTAAATGATATTTATTCAGGTGATATAAATCCTGAGCTAGTAAATTATGCTACTAGTAGAAATATAATGAGGGATACTGCAGCAGGTCTTAAAAAAGATATTAAAAGTAAAACTCAAGGTGGTGCTTATTTAGCAAATATCCAAAGTACTGCAAATAAATTATCTGAAGGACTTTCTAAAATAGATGAATTAGAGCAAAACACTAATGCTAAAATAAAATCAGAAACAGATAGTTTAAACAAAAAACGTAAAGACGAAGCATTAAAAGTAGTAACTCAATATAATAAAATGGCTAAAGCTGCTAAAGCTGCGCATTTAAATGAAGCATTATCAGGCCTTAAAAGTAAAATAGAAACTGATGCTAAAAATAAGTTTGATTTAGAAAAACTTAAAATATTTGCACCAGATGTTGCAGGAAATTTAGAGTACAATACTATTTTAGATCAACTTGGTTCCTATACAGCAGGATTATTTAATAAGAAGAAAAAAATCTAATCATGGCAGTTACACCTTTTCATGTTCCTTTTAAAACTGAATACAAACCTTTAGGGTTAGAAAATTTAATGCAACCTCTTTCTGATATTCAGAGTAAATTCGATGCTACTAAACTTGCATTAGAAGATGCTACATATAATATATCAAGATTATCTCAAGACGATCCTAGAGGAAAAGAACTTGTAAAAGAATTAAAAGATAAAACAGATTATATTGCAGAAGAATTAGGAAGAACAGGAAATTATAGACAAGCTGCTATACAATTAAAAAAATTAAATAAATCATTTACTGAAGATTTAGAAACTAAAGCTATTGTAGGAAATTATGATGCTTATAAGAAAGCTTACGATGAGCAAGAAAAAAGAGTAAAAGAAGGAAAGATAGATCAAAAAGATTTAGAAACTTGGGATTATAAAATTAAAAATACTTTTGGTGGAACCAGATATGACCCTGGTACTCAAAAATATACTAGTATAAATACTAGGCCTCCTGAAGAAAATAGAGAAAAGGAGATGCAAGATTTATCTTTAAAATTAGCAGGAATGCTAGCATCGAATGATGAAGAATCTATACAAAATTTAGGAAGTACTAACGGATTTGATGCAAATCTTTTAAAGAGAACTGTTAAAGTTAGGGACTTAGATTCTACGCAAAAAGAAGTAGCAAATTTCTTAAAAGGACAATCTAGATTTAAAGATTATATTTTAGATAAAGCAGATAGAGAATATTTTTATAATAATCATAAAACAGAAACAGCTTACGCTAATGGTGCTGATATAGATCCTGATGCATTTAAAAATCAAATTTATCAAGGAACTGTTAGAAAAATACAAGATCAAATAAATTACGTAAAGAAAAATAATAATAATCCTGAAGCTTTAAAAAAATTAAATACTAATTTAACTGAATTACAAAAAGATTATCAGCAAGCTATTGCTGATGGTACTTACGATGATTTTGCTAAAAAACTATATAAAGAAGATGCATTAGGACAATTTGATAGACTTGCTTATACAGCAGCTGATATAGTTGATTATAGATCTACAGGAGTAGACTTAGAAATTAAAACAGATACAGAAGCACAAAATGCTGCTAGAAAAAAATCTACTGAAGCAATAGCAGATATAGGTACCATTTCTACTTCCGTAGGTGCAGGGCAATCTTCTACTTTTCCTAAGACTAACATACCTGCTATGTTAGGAACAGCTGACCCATTAAATAAAGCAAAACAAAATTTACAATCTGCTTTTACTTTAGCAACTAGTCCTTTAATTAAAACATTTGATTTAGCTACTTTAAATGCAGACTTTGAAAAAACGCAGGGACAAATAATACAAAGCACTAATAATTTTTTAAATATAAAAAATCAATACAATAAATCTATTAGTGATAACCAAGCTAAAATTGCCGCATTAAATAATAGAATGGCATCAGCAGTAAGTCCTGAAGAACGTAAATCTTTAATGGCAGAAAAAAATAGTTTAGCTAATCAAATTATTACAGACAGATTAAGCTTGACTGCTACAGAGCAAATGACTGGTAATGTTATTACAGAGACTTTAATAAAAAATAATTTCTTTGAAAAAGGATTTATGAATACTGCTACAACAGGTTTAAATGATAGTGATAAAGAAAAAATAAAATCTATTCTTTTGAAAAATGGCTATGATCCTGTTACTTACAAACCTTCTGCAAATGCAAATCCATACGGAGTAATAGAAGAATTGAACATAATTGCAGGAGAGCAATATATGAAAACAGGATTAAATGCTGCAGGAAAACCAACGACGGCTACTACTACTACACCGTTGCCTACTTTAAGCAGTACTCAAATTGCTACTAGAATGAATTCTAATAAAGCAGCAGTAACAAAAGCTTTTGCAAAAAAATACCCTAATTTATTAAATGATTATAATGCGGCTACTTATGATATTAATTTTCAAAATATAATAAATAATTTAGAAGCTAATCCTCAGTTAAAAGCAGCTTTAAATACAGTAGTTCAACCTCCTGCAAAAACTATTACTACTTCTATACAAAGTAAATATAGAAATACTCAAGATGATTTTGCTACTATAATGTTAGGACAAATTTTTAAACAATACCAAACTAATTTAAAAATTGATAATCCAGAAGTATTAAATCCTCTAGAAGTTACTATGAACGAATCTCTAGGGAAATTTACTAATAACAAAAGTACTGAACTTGTAAAAGAAGTATTGGCTAATACTACAGGTTCTACAGCAATGCGTAGAGCTAATATTACAAATGGATTAACTTTAGAAAATACATCAGGAGATACTGATTATAGTATTGCTGCTTATAATACAGATAGACCGCATTTTGTAGGAAAAGATCCTAATGGTAATACTATTTTAAGATTTAATATTAAAGAAGAATTTGTAGGAAAATCTGCTACTGTAAAAGGAGCAGTTGCTAATTTTTTAAGTACAGGAACAGGAATAAATAAAGATGAAGCTGCAAAAGGATCTTCTTTTGTTACGGACTCTCAAGTAAATGCTTGGAAACAAAAAAATCCTGATAACCTTTATGTAGTAGTAGAAGGAACTAATATTGATTTTGTTATAGATGCACAAAATAAATATAAAGAAATAGTAACTAATGGTATTAAATTAGGAACAGAAGATGGTCAAGAAGCTGCTAGAATTGCTACTGCAAACTTTGCTCCTATATGGTTAGTTTCAGATTCTAAGAGAAGAGAATTATATATGGCTGCTGCTTCAGAAATTAATGATGGTATAAAACAAAATGAGTTTAAAACATTTGTGCAGCCACCTGCAGTTTGGAACCAAATAGATGAAAAAAATTCAGAAGGATTTTCTATTAAATACACTGTAGCAGATGGTAAAGTAGATGCAGAAATATATATGCTAACAAAAAATGAACAAGGAGTTATTACTAATAATCAATTTGTAAAACATCAAGATTTAGACCTAGTAAATAGTAATTTACCTACTGCACTATTAACTTTAGATTTAACTTACGGTACAGGTCGTATACAAGATATTCCTAAAGCAATGGCAGGATTTAGAGATATAGATTTTGTGCCAGGATTTTATTTAAATAGTAATGGTACAGTTACTAATAGTATTAATAGAATTATTCCTCCAGGTCAAACAATAAGATAATTATGGCAGAGTCAGAAAATCAAGAAGTAGGTTTTGGTAATCGCCCAAGTACTGTTGGAGAAGATAATGGTGGAAAAGACCCTATTAATGTAGATCTTATAAAAACATTACCTATATCTAAACCATATAATATATACAAAGAACCAGATAATCCTAAAAATAAAGATTTAGCAGCATTTACTTCTACTATTGCAGATAGTCCTTTTACTCGTAGTATTAAAAATACAGACTTTACTACAAGTGCTGCTGCATATGATCTTTATAACGAAGTAGATTTAGCTAAAGCTATTCCTGATGAAAATGAACGTAAAGCTTATATAGAAGAGCATGGTTCTAAGATGGTAAAATTATTAGATCCTGATAAATACGCCATTAGATTTGATAAAGATGTAGAAGGATATTTAAATTACTACGAAAAAAATTATAATGCTAAACAAAAACAATTCTTGGACGAACTAGATGAGAATCAAGGATTTTTTGAAGAACTTTATAAGACCAGTGATAAATTAGTAGGAAAAGTAGCAATGGGAGTTACAGGATTACTTCCATTAATATATGGCTTATTCAAAGGTGCATTAACTATGGATGCACAAAATATATTTAACAATGGTGCTATGGATCTTTGGTCAGATGCAGATGCATGGTTAGATAAAAAGTTTGTTGTATACGGAGGCAGTGATTACTATGAAGGAGATAAAGGATTTTTTGCTAGGCTAGCAACTAATCCAATGAAGTCTATTAATAATGATGTAGTACCAGCAGTAGGATTTGTAGCGTCGGCCGTTCTTAGTGAATTAGCTGTGGGAGCAGTTACTGCTACAACTTTAGGAGCAGCGGCTCCTGCATTTGCTGCTAATACTGCAAGAATTGCAGCACAAGGTACTAGTTTATTTAGTAAGTCAGTAAAAGTAATGAGGGGTTTAGATGCAGTATCTGATATGCAGAAAGCTCGTCAAATAGTAAACTTAACAGAAAAATATCGACAAGGTATTATGTTAGGTACAGGACTTGTAAGACAAGCAGGATACGAATCTAGTTTAATAGCTAGAGATACATATCAAAGAACTAAATCAGACGTATTAGCAAGACATATAGATAGTAATCCTGAATTAGCAAGTACTTATAAAAATTTAATAGAAAACGGTGTTTCTGAAAAAGATGCTTTAGCGCAAATAGAACAATCTATAGATCCGTCAGTATTATCTAGAGCTTCTTATGCTGCAGAACAAGCAGGAGAATTAGCTTGGTTTACTAACGTACCGTTAGTAGGATTTTCTCAGATGATACAATTGCCTTCTATATTTAATAAAGGATATAGAATGTCTCAATCTTTAGCAAAACTTAATCCTATTAAAAATCCACTATTAGGAACCACTATAGACAAAACAACTGGACAGTTGGTTACTAAAGCTTCTCAAGCAGGTTTAGCTAAAAAAATTGTAGGTTATTCTATGGTAGCTGGAAAAGGAGGAGTAACAGAAGGCTTTGAAGAATTTTCACAAGGTGTAATTGAACACGGTTATGCTGACTACTACTCTTCTCTGTATTCTGACGATGCAATGCAAAATTCAGTAGGATTTTCTAATGCTATGTTAAAAGCAACCAGAGGATATTTAAATTCTACAGAAGGACAAGACTCTATTACTATAGGAGGTCTTATGGGAATGTTTGGAGTAGGATTACCTGTTAAAGTAGACGAAGCCACAGGAAGAGTAAAACTTGGAATAGGATGGTATGGTGGTATCAAAGAAAGTATGTCTGAGTTTAAAAAAGCACGAGAAAGAGATAAGCTTACTATTGAAAAATATAAAGAAACTCCTATACAACCTGTATTAAAAAATAATATGGAAAACATGTTGCGAAGTAGTAAACTACAAGCAGACATGGATAGAGCATTAGGCAAAAAAGATACTTTTCACTATAAAAATAGTGAGCATGCTTATTGGCATTCTTTTGTTAGTACTAGATACAAAAATGGCATAGCAGATACTATTTATCAAGATTTAGATGCTCTTGAAGAAATGGATATAAATGAGTTTAATGATTTATATACATTTAAAACACCAGACGGTAATTTTAAATTTGATGAAAAAACTAGAAAAGCTACTTTAGATAAAGCAAGAAAAAGTACAGAATCTATTATAAAATCTCATGAAGACATTAATACAATGTTTAATGATCAAAATCTTATAATAGATAGAGTTATTAATAAAAATTATTCTAGCTTACAGAAAAAAGCAGCTGCTTTTATAGGCGAAGAACTTGCTAAAGATCCTGTTGCTAGGGCTATGTACATAAATAACCTAACAGAAGCAGCTAAAGATCAAATGATTTCTTTAGATAGCAGCATTAATAATTTAAGAAAAAGAGAAAAAGAATTAGAAAAAGAATTATCAGGAGTAACAGCTACTAACATAGATGCTAAAGTAACTGATATGATTAAGGCAGAAGCTATTGCTTTAGATAAAGATGAAAAATTTGATTTTGCTGATAATACTAATTCTATATATCAAACTATAATGGAAGAGTGGAGGTCTTCAGATCCTGTAGGATTTAATGAAAATAAAGCCAAAGCTCAAGGAATTATTAAAGATTTAATTAGAATCAAAAGAGAAAAAGCTAGAGTAGCAGCAATGTTTAATACAATGTTTACTGCTAAAGGAGCTGAAAAATTTATAAATCTATATACAGATTTAGAAAATAGAAGAGAAGAAATATTTATAGAAGAGCAAAAAAGAAAAGCTGAAGAAGAATTATTAAAAGCTAGATCTAGTAATAGAGCTAAAGCAGCTGCTAAAGATATAGAATCTTTAGACCCTGATAGCGATATAGTAGATAATAAAATAGAAGATGAAATAGCAAATGTACTAGCTGCAGAATTCAACAGTATTTTTGGTGGCGCTCCTGGAGTTACTTTAAGTGAAACAACTAAAGGTGATGTACCTATTAATACAGACGTAATAATAGATGCTTTAAGCAAAAGCCCTAGTTTATTTAATGCCATCTTAGATTATCTAGAAGCACAAGGAACCCCTGTTTCTATCACTTCTGTTGACGAACTTCAAGAACTTGCTGTAACAGATCCTACAAGTTTAAATAGAATTCTAAATGCTTTTCAAGTTATTTCTGCAGCACAAAGAACTAATCAAGCTAATCAACCGTCAGAATTAAATTATGCAGACCCTCAAGATGCTTCACAGCCTGCACCATTAAAAACAGAATCAACATCAATAGCAGAAAAATACGGAGCTATAGTAGAAGAATTACATTCTACAAGTATTTATCAACCTGGATCTAATGTAAGTGATTACGCTACTATTCCTATTACCCATAATAAAGAAATAGTAGACGGAGCTCCTAAAAGAGATGAACTATCAGGAAAATTTTTAGATAAAGAAAATACTGATCAACCTGTAGATACTAAAATAATAAATGATCCTAACTTTCTTAGTAATAAAGAGTTACGAGAAAATGATATTCAAGCTACTTTTAAAATAGCAGACAATGAGTTTAACAAAACTCAAAATCCTTCTGCAGATAATATTGCTATTAATGTTTATCATAATGATGTATTTATAGGAAGACTCCCGTCATGGAAACCAGGAATGCCTAATCATTTACGTGAACTAAGAAATGCTATTGTAAAATCAGAAGTAGATACTGAAGTAGAAACAACTACTATAAGTGTTGGAGCAGTAATTAATCCAGAATTGAGAACTCAACTAAATCAAATGGGTTATAAAAATTCTATTATAGATAAATTGACAAAAGAAGAGATTACAACTATAATTAAAGAAGCAATACTTCCAGAAAACTTTGTATCTAGAAATCAGTTTATTCAAGAAAATTTTGATAATATTGTAGGAGAATTAGTAGCAGCAACTACAATTCCTGGAAATCCAGATTTTGAAATGTTTACTAATGAAGATAATGTATTTAAAAAGTGTTAATAATGGAAAAATTACTTACCGATATAGAATGTAAAGAGTTAAATAAGTTTGGAAAACTAGAACTTACTGCTTCCCAAGCTTATTTAAAGCTAGCAAATAGAATGAAAATGTTAGGTTATTTTGGTGCAGAAAGTTTTTTTATGAATGAGTCTAATGGAGAAAGAGATCATTATAAAAAAATTGGAAAATTCATGAATGATTTAAATTGTGAAATTTCTGTAGAACCTCTCGGAGCTCCAGATTGTGATTGTCAAGACATTAAATCTGCTTTAGAAATGGCTTATCAAATGGAAAAAGATTTAATGATTGCTTACGAAACTAGTGCAAAAAGAGAAGATTTATCTTTAAAAGTGGTACTTTTGTTACAAGAGTTTACTACGCATCAAGTAGGTGCAGTTGGAGAGTATTTAGACCTTATTGCTAGGTTAGCTCTTACAGATAATATGTTATTGTTCGATCAAGAACTAGGTAAATAATTTAGTTATGGCTTGTCAGTATTGGTACGATGGAAAATTTCGTACAGAAGAAGAATTCAAACAGATATTAGAAAATGGTTTATTAGATGAATTACTTTCTAAAAATAATATTAATCTTAAAGATAAGTTTGAAATATCCCAAGAAAAACTAGCCAGTTTTAATAAACAAACTATACAAAAATCTCCTGTTACTGTAAGAATTCTACAAAAAATTCAAAGGAATTTAAATAATGGTAGACAACCAGGACAACCTGAAATAGCTTTAAAACAAAATCCGCAAACATTATTACAAAGAATAGGGCAACCTTTTAAATTAGTAATTAAAGTAAACGGAGAACTTTATACAGGACAAGGAACTGAAAACCAAAAAATAAAAGAAGATTTATTAAATTCTGAATTAGGAATTAAAGTAAAAGAAAATCTTACTGAAGGTATCCCGTACATGTTAGTACCTTCTGCTTATGGTTTATATCCAGTTAGGTTATTTAATAACTTAGTTAAAAATACTAGTATAATTAATGCTTTAGGAACTGAATTAGATAATTTAAGAAATGAGACTAACGTAGATAAGATAAAAGAAATACGTAAAAGAATAGAGTCTAATTTTTATAGAATTACTGTAGAGTTTAAAAACAATAAATATATAGTTTCTAAATACAGTCCTGAAATAGCTGAAAACATTACGGCAACTTATGATAATTATGCTGATGTCTTAGAATTTTTAGGAGAACAAGTATTTAGAGTAGACTATTTAAAAATTAATAAAGAAGACTATAATACTTTTATATCTAATGCAGGCGCAGTAACAACAGATTTATTTGCAGAAGATGGAAATTTATTTAATTCTAGTTCGTTTGTATTAGAGGCTTATAAATTAAGCCCCGCAGAAAAACAAGCAATAAATAATATACTAACAGTAAAAATTCCCGACACTACTGCTAGTAAAACCACAGGCAATAGTCCTATAACAAATACTGCAGATAAAACTGATGAAAACCCTATCTTTAATACTCCTATTGACGAACTAAATGAAAGTTTAAATGATCCTAATACTATTGTAGAATATTATTCTTCAGAATTTTTACCTAAAGACTCTAATCATAAATTAAGAGTAATAGCTAAAATAGAAAATAATAAAATAGTAATTAAATCTATTACTCAAGTTATGGTAGGTAAAGACGTAGAGATAGTCATTACTCCCCATAATACTAGAAAAATACAACAAGAAATAACTAGAAAGTTTTTTCAAGATCCTAAAACAATTGCTAAACAAGCAGAAATAAATAAGACTCCTGTTTCTACAGATGCTAAAGCTGATATAGAAAAAAGAAGACAAGAAATATCTTCATTTTTTAATAAAAATGATTATACAACAGAAGTTACTCTTGAAAATGATGAGTATACATTAAAAGTATATGATAAAAAAAGTACTTTCTCAAATGTTCCGATATTCAAGTTTCAAGGAAATATAATAGACATAGATGGTAAAAAATATATTAACGTTTATGAAGTAAGTACTAAAAAGGAATATCAAAATAAAAAAATAGCTACTAATTCATATAAGTATATATTAGAAAATTTACCTTCTGGCGTAAAAGGTTTATACTCTTTTTCAGAAATGAGAAAAGGTATAATGGTACCTAATATATATAAAACTTTAAGTAAAGATTATACTGTTACTACGGACTCTAAAGGAAATATTCTTGTTAACTATGACGCAGAACTAGCTGCTTTAGAAGGTACTTCAACTACTAAACCTAAAACTAGTATTATTACAGCAGCTGCAGAAGAATATTTAACTCAAACTGCAGAATCAGAAGTAGAAGAAACTGTAGACAATATTTTAGGAATACCAAGTGGTCAAACTTTAGAAGATTTAATGGCAGTTTCTGGAGACATTATTGCTAATGAAGAAGATGTACCTACAGGTTTATTTGATGATGTAGATGAGTTTGGAGATGATGCTGATTCATTTCAAGATGACAATATAAGAACAAAACTAGCAGAGCCTAGAGATACTCCAGAAGAAATAAAATTAGATAAAGAAAAAGCTGTAGAATACTTGAAAAAAGTATTTGGAAAAAACTTTACTAGAAGTAAAGATAAAAAAACAGGTAGAATAAAAGGAACTGTAAGAATGTTTAGAGATTTTGAAAATCTTAAAAATTATTTACCTAAAGAAACTTGGGAAATGCTTGTAGAAGCTAGACGCCAAGGTAAAGTTCTTCATGGATTATTTACTGAAGCAGCAATGTATTTATGGGAAAATACTGAAGAAGGTACTACTTATCACGAAGCTTTTCACGTTGTGTTTAATTTAGCATTGCCTTTAAAAACTCGTATGCAATTAATTAATGAGGCATACGAAAAATATAAAGATGAATTGCCGTTAAAGACAATAGTAAAAAACGGCAAAGAATACAAACAATTACCTAACTACAAAACTGTAGAAGAATTATTAGCTGATAAATTTGTAGACTTTACTATAGCTGCTAAAGAATTAGAAGGAAAACAAAAAAGTTATGAGTATTTAGATTTTAGAAGTGAAGTACAAAAAAGTATGGTAACTCCTTTAGATATTTTAGTAGGAATAACTAAAGGCACTGTAAAATCTAAAGATGCAATAGCTAAACAATTTGTTGGTATGTATAAAATGCTAAAAGGCTTTTATACTAAAAACAGTCCTAATATAGATGATTTATTTGAGAATATAAATCTAGGTACTTATGCTAATAAAATTAAATTTAAAAATACTAGTTTTAAAGCAAGAACATCTTTAAAAGATGCAGAAAATATTTATAGATATGAAAATCCTATAGAAAGAGAACATGCATTTACTTACTTAAAACGTTCAATGGAGAAAATTTTAGATAATGAAAGATCTAAAATAGACCCAGAGAACATAATGAGTGAAGCAGAAATTATTAATAAAATTGGTGTAGATAAATTTTATAGTTTATTACTAACAAGACTTGCTGGTACAATTGCTAAAACACAAACTACTAAACCTGATATAGCAAAAAGATTATATAAACTATATCAAATATTAACAGAAGGTGGCAGCAAAAGCACTAAGGTCAAAGAAGGAGACACTACTTTCTATACTTTTACAGGAAATACTATATTGTTAGAATTATTTAATAATAGTTTAAGAGAAAGAAATATTTACATTACTCTTGAGAATAAAGCCAAAAATTATAATGGCATTTCTAAAACAAGAGAAGAAGAAAATACTACCATTTTTGATGACTTAAATGAAGGTACTACTACTGAAGAACAATCTTATGATAAATCTTATATAACAGTAAATGCAAGAGAAAGTCTTAGCCATCAATTAAAAAACTTGCTTTCTAGATTGCCTAAATATAAGTCTAATAGAAAAAATGCAAGTAAGGTTATTAACAGCTTAGGAGTAGAAGAATACGAAAAAGCTAATGTAGTATATAGTTATTTGATCTCTAAGCTTTCTAATAGCTACACTATGAAAGATATGATGGATAAGTTAAAAGAACTTAACCGTCCTTACATAAAAGATATTTTAGCAGCAATAGATCAAAATCCAAAATTAGCTACTGACTTTTGGGTAGCAATGGGGCAGAAAAATTACGCAACTTTTATGACTATCCAAGAAGATAATGGAGTTATGAAAGTATTTAGGTCCAACAGACGTACTCTTGATAGTATGATTCGCGACGTTTTAATTAGTGAATTTTTAGATCCAAGTAATAAAATATTTGTAACTGATGGTAAATACAATCCTGAAGTAATAAATTTAGAAGAAGCTAATAAATTTTATCAAGATGTCGCAGCAATGAGAAAGGCTTCTCAAAATTCAGGTTTATGGCAAACTCCAGGTTTTAAAGATGAGTTATTTAAAGACATAGAAAAAGTTTTAAGTGATTACAATATTTCTATTACAGAAGATCAGTTACATAATATTTGGATACCAAGAGGAGAAACTGGAAACTGGAGAAACATAGGTCAATTTTTAACAGCTGTAGAAAATATAGCAATTGCACTTACGCAAAATTCTAATCCATTTACTTTCTTAAAACCTAGCAATGATGAAGTAATTGGAACTAATTTAAGAGACAAAGAAAATGCAAAATCTTTAGTAGAAAAATTAGCTAATATTCTACAACCTGCAGCAGAAAAAGAAGTAGTTTCTAGTTTTAGAAATATTGATGACGAGACTGTATATAACTTAATTGCTTCTGGTTTTATTAATAAACAGTTTGAAACTTATAAAGATTCTGATAAATTAAATGCTTACTTAGAAAAAATAGGAGCTGACCAATTAATGTCAGAAATGCCATTTATAAAAGATCTTCAAGATACTACTAATAGTTTACAAAAAGATTTAGATGTAGTTATTTTAGATGGGTTTACTAGAAAAGGAAAAAGAAAATCTGCAGGGTATACAGATATGAGTGACATTGAATTAGAAACATCTAATTTAGCAATGTACTCAAATAGTAATGCTAGAGAATCTGCTTACTATAAACTCCCTATACCTGCAGATAAATCTACTTTGCCGTATATTAAAGCCAAAAAATATACAAGAGAAGAAGTAGTAGATAAACTTACTGATGTTGCAGCATTAGAATTTAACAGAATAATTACTAATAAAAAACTAAGCAAGTCTTCTTTATTAAGATTAATTCCAAATTATTTTAAAAACAGTACTGAATTTAAAATATTAGGATTTCTAAATGGCAAAGTTAGTACAACTGCTGCTTTTAATCGTAACGAAGTAAGAGCTATTATAGATGAGTTTTTATCTTATGATGTAAATACAAATGGTTTCCTTGCTAAACAGATTGAAAAATATAAAGATGCAGGTATAATAACTGGAGTAAACGAAGCAACTGGTGAGTTTAGTTTTGTAGAAAGATTTATAGATACTAATATTAAAAAAGATGACAGGACTACTTTCTTTAAAGACTATCTAGTAAACACTTATTATATGAACACTCAGTTAAGTACTTTACTTGCTGGTGATCCTAGTTTCTATAAAAATTTAGGAGATATTCAAAAACGTTTTGCTCAAGTAGTTTCACCAGGAACCTACGGAGATACTAGTAATTTGCCTACTTATTATAAAGCAATAATACTAAACGATAGTATTCAGCCTACAGAAAAACAAACTGCAGATCATATTTTGAGTATTATAAATTCTAGTACTAATTTAACTCCGCAAGAAAAGAAAGAGTTATCTGCATTTTGGACAGCTAAAACTGAAAAAAGCGACGGTAACAACGAAACAGACGGTGCTACTTATATTCATCCAAATAGGAGAAAAGAACAGCTAGAATCGTTAAATAGATGGACACCTGAACATGAGCAAGCTCATCAAAGAATTTTAGCAGGAAAAGAAACTATAGAAGATTTAATGCTAATTAATCCTCCATTTAAGCCAGAAAAACCTTTTATATATACTCAAATTACTGTAGCAGGAAAACAAACACCTATACAAATTAAAAACGCAGAAACTGTATTAACAAGATCATTTGCAGAAACTTCTCCTGAATTAATGGCTTTATATAACGACATGGAAGCAGGTAAATTTACTGCAGCAATGTTTGAGTCTGCAGTAAAAGTAGGTGGAGTAGGTAACTCTGTAAACGCTAAAGGCAAAGTAAGATTTGGAGAATATAATTTAAAAGATGGTAAATATGTTTTATCAGATAATACTTTTATTCACGAATTACCTACAGAAGATTGGAGATTACAACAAGAAACTCCTTCTCACTATATAGATGAGCGTGCTGGATTTGGTACTCAAATTAAACAATTAATTTTAGGAGATTTAAATCTAGATGGTGATTATAATCTTTTAGGAAAAACTTATAAAGGAAGAGATATTGCTAGAATATATCAAAATACTATAGTACAAGACTTAAAAGAAAGTTATAAAGACGTAGAAAAAATATTTCTAGATAGTGACAATAAATTAGACTGGCCAAAAATTACAGCAGAACTCCGCAAAGAAGTAATTGAAAGAGAATTAGGACAAGATTATTTAGATGCTATACAGGCAATTCCTGTACTAGCAAATGGTGAACAAATAGGATATGAAACAAAAATGCCTTTGTATCACCCAATGTTACTATATACAGTAGAATCTTTAATGAATTCTATATTTAGAAATAGAATTACTAAACAAAAGATTAAAGGAGGTAACTTAATTAACACTACTTCATTTGGAGTTAGTAATAAACTAAAAACAATAGTAGACCCTGTTACAGGAACTGTTACTTATCAAGCTTTATTGCCTCATAGTTCTAAAAAATATTTTCCTCTAACTCCAGATGGTAAAGTAGATATAGAATTTATTAAGGAAAAAGCTCCAGATCTTTTAAGAATAATAGGCTATAGAATTCCTACAGAAGATAAATACTCTATGTTTAATATAGAAATAGTAGGGTTTACTCCTCCATCTATGGGAGGTACAGTAATTTTGCCTAGAGAGATTACTACTATTGCAGGACTTGACTTTGACATTGACAAATTATATTTTATGGCTAGGGAGTTTTATGTAAACTCTAAGGGAATTCCTAAAGTAATTGAATACGTTAAAAAACCTAGTAATAGAGAAGAAGCTTTATCTTATGCAGAAAATATTTACTCTAGTTTTAAAGACTTAAAAAGATTTTTAGAATTATATGTAAAAGACAAAGAAACTATAGAAAAAATTCTTGACAGCAGAAGACAAGCAACTGAAGCTCAAATAAATAATGAAAAAACTAGTAAAGAAATAGAAGGAATCAAACAAGACATTTCTAAAGCTAAAGAAGTTAGAGATGAAATTAAAAAACTTAAAACTGATTTAGCTGATAATTATTTATACCAACAGCAACAAGAAATAATAGATGATCTTTATGAATATTTTAATGAAGAAGTTGCTTCTTTTGATTTAACTAAAGGAAATATTCTTAAACTATCTAAACCAAATTTAGAATTAATAGCAGATATTTTAGAAAGTAAAGAATTTAATGCTACTGAATACAGCACTAAAAAATCTAGAGATAATTTAAAAATAGATATTATTCAAAGTATTCTATCAAATAAAAATACTGCAACAGCTATTTTAAACCCTGGTAATTTTGAAAGCTTAAAAGATAGAGCAGCAAAAATTAGGTTATTAAAAGCAGGAAAAATAGAAGAGGCTAGATTAAAAGGAGATGCTTTAAGACAAGCTGCAGAAAAATTAGATGTTACTCAAGACTTAGATTTTAATTACCCAAGTACTCAATTAGAATTATTTAATCGTAATATGATGGGTAAAAAGCTCATTGGTATTTTTGCTAATCATAATGTGCATCATGCTAAGGCTCAATATACTAATTTAAGATTGAAAAATCCTTTAAAAGTTAATAATAAAAACTACCAAGCACTTAACAATGCTTATGTAGATGGCAAAAGAATTTCTAGAATTTTAGCAACAGACTTAGCAGCTGTTGTAGATAACGCAAAGGATCCTATTGCATCTTTCTTAAACATGAACACTTATACTGCTAATACTATTGCATTACTAGAACGTTTGGGAATAGATGAAGACACAGTATTTGCATTTATAAACCAACCTTCTATAATAGCATTGACCAAATTGTACTATATAAATAAAGGGTCAATGTCAGAAAAAAATATGATGGCAGAGATCAGAAAAAGATGGACAACTGCTGCTAAAAAAAGATATGGAGGGGAATTAAAAACTGCATGGGATAGTACTTTAAATTTAGAAGACTTAGAAAAAAATATTACTCCACAAAATACTAAAGAATATTATGAATTTCAGCTACAAATGTTAAATGCTTTTGATGCTATTAATAAAATAGCTCTAGAACTTAATGAAGGAATTATGGCATCTAAAATAGATGTAACAGGACTAGGAATAAATTCTTCAGCAAACTTTGTACTTATACAGAAACAACAGGCTATTTATGATAGGATTAGTAGTGGAGATAATTTAATAGAAGGATTAGATGAAATGCTTGAAACAAAAAGCAATCAATTAATGAATCCTGCTAGTAATTTATATGGTATTATTAAGCCTATAAATATTATGAATCAAGTATTTTCGTCTATCGGAGTATATAATGAAAGTAATAAAAAACTAATTTATAGTGTTTTAGGAAATATTAAAAGAATTATAGGAAACAACAAACTTAAATCTGGCTTAACAGAAAAAGAGGCTAAGATGGTAGACACTCAATTTTTAGATTTTATAGCTAGTGCGTTTCCATTTTTTAATTATTCTCAAGCTAAAGATATTTTACAAAAAGTTCCTGAAAGACTACAAGCATTTAAGAAAAGTTTACCTGCTGATAGTCCATTAAGAGATTTTGTGGATCAGTTATATATAAAAGAAGCTGACAATACTTTTAAATTAAAACGCATAGAATTTTATAATACAGGTAAAACTCCTGCAGAGATTGAAGCTATTAAATACTTGTGGGAAAGAATGATTAAAGACTCTGATCCAGATGTAAAAACTCTAGGATTAGATTTAATAAAATATACTTATTTTGCTCAAGGTTTTGGATTTAGTCCTTATTCATTTGCTAAACTAATTCCGTTAGAATTTTGGACTGATAAATTTCAAAGAGAAAATAATATTTTATCTAAAGAAGGAACAACTTTTAATAGATTTTTAAGATC
>JACCDP010539904.1_pt1 | contig 17613 bp, 11 predicted proteins | sample 7445841 | NCBI WGS metagenome assembly JACCDP01 (sample SAMN15323441, study PRJNA562643) | freshwater metagenome | isolation source: river surface water | place: USA:Blue River Watershed | collected 2017-08-17
GTAGCACATCATACATTCCGTGTTTAATATATAACTCTAATTCTTGGCTGACTCGATCTCTCTGCTCGGCTGTTTCACACATTCCGTAGAGCATTTCTGTTAAGTTTGGATAATAATCGTCCGGAATAAACCAACAATTTGGATTTATTTTGGTTGAAGGGATTGGATAATTTAAATGTTCCTGATTTATGCGATCTATATATTGTTTTAGATCATCAGAACATAGGCAATGTTCCAGAATATCTGGACCATGTTTTAATACGCCTTTTATTAATTGTTCTTCGGTATTTGTTTCAGTCCACATTGATCAGTTGATCCAAATCAGTATCAGTTTGTCCTTGATTTTTTCTAAGATATCTCTTAGACATTTCTTCTTTGTATATTGTAACAAATGTACTTAATTGTGTCAACAGTTCAGTTTTACCTAATCTCGCTGCTGCATGGTACTTTTTGGTAACTTCCAGCAACTTAGATTCTACTTCAGAATCTTTTAGATGAGATAGATCGTTTACAAATGGGTGAAACATTTAGCTGAAGCTACCTAGATAATTTAGGAAAATATTATCAGAATCATGCTGCCAAACTTCTACGATTATAGGATTAGTTTTAGAAGTAAGCGTGATTTGGGGACTTGCTCCGACTACTGGAAAAGTAGAATTTTTCTTAAAAACAGTACCACCTTCTGTGGTAAAAGTAATGGTTTTGTTTTCAGTGGCCGCTGTATCGAGATATATTTCTAAGGTTACTTTGCCAACTCCTGATACAACATTGATATCGGGATCGTCCAGAGTAGGAAAATTTCTAAATACTAGACTGGAATTCTCTTGTATTCTTACAATTTGATACTGTCCTTGTTCGAAATCTATTTCTCTATTAGCTGATGTTACGACTATCTGTCTTTTTCTTGTGATGAAATTCTGCGTATAAGCTTCGTTCAAAAGTTTATAATTGAAACTGTTATCGGTATCAGTCTTGGCTGTATTCTCCAACAGATCAGATAGCTCTCTATTGGCTTCATAAAGTCCATTATAAATGGTATCAAAGTTATCTCTAAATGTCTGTGTGTCGTTATCCTGTCCTGCTACAGGAAAATTCACATCGATATTATAAATGACTCTGCTGGTTGTTAGTCTTTCTGTCATGGTAATTTTTCTCCGCGTTGTGGGAACGCAAGGTATTTATTCTCTATTTCACCTTCTAAAACGTCAATTAGATAACGATCTGCTGTGAAATCTATTTTTTTGAAATCAAAGCCGCTGGCTTTAATTCTGCTGATAATATAATCTCCTCTGCCTGATTTAGCATAGCAAAGCACTAGAGCTTTGGTGTAACCCAATTCTACAGGCGAGATAATCTGGGTAGATCTCATCCAAAGGGGTAGGAAGTCTCTATCGCGATTTCCGATAGATTTAATTCTTTTCCTCATATTTTTTATAGAATTTGGAAATACACGCTGATGATCGCTGTCGCTGACAAATGGTATGTCGCTGTCTACTTTAATGGCATCATAGCTGATAATCACTTTGCTGTTTATATTGTCGGGTAGATTAATGGTATCACTGATGCTGACACCGTTGGTTTCGAACTCATCTACGATTTCTACATACACTGCTTCGTAGACAACTTCCTGGGTGGTAGGATCCTTAGCCAGGGCTTTCTTTACTTCTCCGAATTTAATCTGTTTTCTATAGTGATTCCTGCTCATGGCCTGTACGAATTTCACTGCCTCTACGCTTTCTATTCCTGCAAATACCAACATTTTTATTTCTGATTGAACGCCAAAGTTAGAATCTCCGTATCTGTAGATATCTTCGATTTTAAAAATATTTGCATCTGTAATAAAATTGAACCAATTCAATCTATTCAACTTAGATTGTAAAGCAACCATATATAGGTTAGCAAAGGTTTTTTGATTATCGGTTACAACAGTGATAGAAAATTCTTTGATAGATTCGGCATAATTGGCTGTATCTCTAGCTTTGACATTGAAAGTAAATTTTTTATCAAATGTTGTTGTGTCATCGTCGAATGTAGTGGTATAGGCACGTGAACCTGTAGAACTATCTTCGTTGGCATTTATACTATCGGTACGCTCATAAAATCTAGTGAGACCGACAATGCCTTGGTTAAGATCTCCAAATTGTCTTACTTTACCAACTATTAGACCTGTTCCTAATAAGCTCAGCCCGGGAGGCAAAGAACCACTTACTAATTCGTAGATAGCTAGATTTCCATATAGTAAACTTTTTGCTTCTAATTGTTTTCTGCTAGGCTGATTAGGTTTTATAGTTCCTAAGTCGCTGTCAGAAATCCATTCTATAGCACTTTCTATTTCTCCTATAATGTCTATAGTGAATGTTTTTTCTGATGTAGAAACACCTAATCTCCAATAGTCAGTTGAAGTATCTGGTGTTTGGTTTTGATTATCTGCGATAGCTACATATATAAAACCTTCGTATCTTACAGATTCTCCTTCGAAATATGTAGAAGTTCCGTTCCAATCTCCTCTGAGAGTCGATTCTGTGAGATCGGCAGGAAAGTTTACTGCGATCATTGTAAATTTATAGGTTCGAGTCACTGCCGATTGATACGGAACTTTTCCGGCCAAATCTCCTGAGAGATTATCTAATGTTAGACCTGGTGGAAACACACTGTCTGTTTCTTTTTCTATTACTTCCCAATAGGATGAATTAGGCGCAGTAAATTTTCCTAATTGTGTGTTAATCAGTTCGTTCGACCAATAAGAGTTTTCTGCCGGGGTTTGATTCGAATGATTTGCGATACAGACCCAGGTTAATCTGTTATAAATTACAGCATCACCTATTTTATAATTAACAGCGTTCGACCAATTACCTCGAAGGTTATAGGTAAATTTTGGCAATATATCCGATATTTCATATTTGCCATCTGTAGTAATTTCCCCGGTTTCTTTCAATTTATAACTACCTGGATTAGTATCGGATTTATAATAAACTATAGTGCCGGTAAATTCAGTAGGATCGTATACATCTAAAAATATAGTTAGATAATTATTGGCTCTTCTTCTGCCTAGATATCCAGGAGTGATCCATTGAGGTACTCTATCTCCTGATGAATCTGCTCTAAATAAATTAGTATCTACTTGAACAATGCTGTTATCAGCTTTGAGAAATTCTTCGGTGACTATATAAATCTTAAAAAGTCTTCGTATTTCACTTCTTCCATCTGTGGCAGAGACTACAAATGCATACGGGCGGCTAAGACGTCTGGGAGATCTAACTGGTTCGTTATAATCGAAAGTAACTGCATCGTAAAAATAACTGTCAAATCCGTTTGATCTAGCCTGAGGAACATCTAACGGCAAGACATCGAATGCGCTGGTATCATACGATCCTGTGTAATTTTCATTGTATTCTACGGCAAAAATAGGATCAGTAAAACCGTATATCCTTCCTTGAGTGGTAAGAGTTAGCCCGGGAGGCAATTCACCGCCATTTGGAACAAGATAATATTCCAGAGTATCTCCAGCTATCTCGTCTGTATCCCTGGCTTCTAATTGGAAATCTATATAACTATTATCTAAGGCATAATAAGCTTCGCCTTGACCTACCTGCAAAAATCCTTCTTCAGTGATCCATCTCGGAGCATCTGCCCCATCTATTGATATAGCAAATGTTCGATCCTCGAGGTCAGATGAATCTTTGGCCCTTATGACAAATCTACTTTCTGTGTATTTTCTAACTTCAGTTGGAGTACCTACGATAGAAGGACCATTTAATCGTAATCCCCGAGGCAACGATCCTGAAATTACTTCGTAGGTTACATTACCTAGGTCCGATGTAGCATTAATCGGTATAGATATAGTTTGCCTTTCTTGGAAAGTTCCTAAACTTCCGGCTGCTGTAACCCAAGATATGGTCATTCAAACTCCTTAAATCAATGGTGTTAGAATAGTTCCAACATCCATAGATAACCTACCAGGAGTAGGTATCGATCCGAAATCTATGTTTGATGCAGACATATTGAATTGCACAGCGTTGTCGAAATCGTTAGATACAGGACCGAAATCTATATTTTGTAGTATATTTGTAACAGGTAAATCGGTGTCTATGGTTATAACATTATTAGTAGAAGTAACACTGATATTGTTACCTCCCTGCATAGTCAGTACAGTATTAGCCGATACACTAGTACCTGTGGGTACCGCAGATGCTATTCCGCTTTCTGTTATTACTTTGGTAAATGCATCTGGCGAATTGTTTGAAATCACTACAGTGTCTGTAGTAGAAGAAAGTAATATTTTATTATTTCCTGCAACTAGCTTTTTAAATTCTAAATTCAGACCATTTTTTTGTTTGAAAATTCCTTCACCGTTTACTGTTTCGGGTATATTTTTGCCTGTTACAGATAATTCCGAATCTAACGTAGCAAAATTAGCATTTACTTTTTGAAACGCGGTGCGTAGATCATCGCCTAGTCCGTCGTTGACTACATTACCGATATTAATTGTTTGTATGGCCATTTTACGCTCTCTTTATTGTATATTTACCGTTACAGTCCGTAGGTTGCTTTGTCGCTGTTATAGTTTTGCAGAACCTGTGCGGCAGTTAATTCTACATTGTAGCAGTAGACTTTGCCGACTCTACCTTTTAATAAGTTCCCTGAACCATATGCAGCCACACTAGCAGTACCTGTTCCAGGATGTGCTGTTTTTAAAACTGTATAAGTTGAATCCTGTGTACCATTTATGTATAATGTCATACCATTAGCGGTACTAAATGTCAGTGTTACATTATACCAAGTGTTTAAATTTATAGTTGCTGCAGAAGGATAGGCTGTGAAACTGCCCCAATCCGCGTGTCCGCAGTATATTTTTTTGTCTATACTAGCCTGAGGACCCATATAGATGAAATGTCCGTCACCGCTGAATATGTTGTTATCCTGATAACCGTTTAGGTAGAACCAGGCTGACTTTGTATAGGCAGTGGTGTTGACTATGCCAGTTGTGGCAGTATTGGCGTACTGCGTGGTACCGTTAAATGTAAAATAACTGGGCGTGCCTGAAGTATATGTAGGCGATCCAAATAATGTAAGATTCTGTGCAGGCGCCGCTAGGTCGGTCCAAGTAGTGCCACTGCCCGGATAACTGTTGGCATTGTTGGGATCAAGTGTTAAAACTAGATTTGTACCAGCATTTGCATCTTGATATTTGGTTAATACTTCGGCACTGGTCAATGCCTTGTTATAGATACGGAATATTTTTACACGACCATCTAAGCCAAAAATTCCTGTGTTCCCAAATCCCACATCACCAATTCTTAAACTGTTTGGGCTATTGATAGAACTGAAATCTCCTGCGTAGGCAGATGACGCGACTTCGGCACCATCGAGATAGATCTTGCTACCACCGCTGGCCACAGTGACTACCATATGCTGCCACGTATTAGTCACAGGGGTTGTGGTGTAAGATATTTGATTGGGACTGGCTGTACCAACACGGAAGGTATAACCTGTATTGTTAAAAAATCCCACGAATCCGTTTGTTGTTGCTGATCTCTTGTCAAACATCAAATTAGCACCTGGTGTCTGTACTGTGTCTATCCAGAAGTAAATTTCAAAACTCACAGCCGAGAATCCAGATTCTAATGCAGAGTTATCTGCTATCTCAAAACTATCTACTGCGCCTACACTACCACTGATCGCACCACCATTGAGATCAAAATATCCTCCGTTGTTGGCCGAGTAAGTAGGAGTTTGTACTGCCACAGCATCTAAGTTATTTGCAGTAGCATCTTGCCAGTCACCTGCTCCACCGTAGGCGCTGGCATCTAAATCTAATATCAGATCAGACACAGGTGCTGGAGTTATGACTCGCCTACGACCAAACTTAAATGATCCTGTGAATGAACTCAGCATCTTAGAATCCTGTTAGTTGTCCAAGCACTACATATGTTCCGGAGTTGTTTAATATACTAAATGTAACAACATCAGTTCTATTGGTACTTGGAGTAGGTGTTGCGTTGCCCTGCCAGTTAATAGTTTGACCAACACCGCCAATCTGCACAGCATTTGGATAATAGCCTGTGCCTCCTTGAGCTATGACTACGGTAACTGAGGTAGCATAACTGGTAGCGATATTCAAATTAGTAAAATTAGCAGTCCAGTTAGCATCTGGGCTAGTGTGATAGAAAATGTGTCCATTGATGCAATCGTGTTCTACTGTGCCCGTGGCATCCTGTTTAGCCTGGAACTTTTCAAATACGCCTTTACCTATGCTCACATTGCCTAAGGTATCTACATCAGTACCAAACTTACCGCCATTCTCTACAACCAACCAACCACCAAACGCTGTGGTAACGCCACCATTGTTTGAAGGCATCGAATTTCCAACAAATAGACTGCCTTCTACCGCGGCACTCATTATGCCGCCGCCATTCATACCGAATGTAAACAGGCCATTACTGCTGGTTGAGGCTGCGTGATATACGCCACCCTTCTTGTCCCCGGCTTGTAAAGCACCCGACGGACCTTGATAGATAGTACCAGTGCCGCCGTTAATGGTCAGGCCGGAATCGTTGACGGTCAGTGTGCCAGTCCAGGCTGTGGTCTGCACACTAGCATCTGGGAAGGTGATGTTGCCTGGTATAGTAAAATTACCGTTATCTCCAAAATTAAATGCTTTAGTAACGCCTGCTACATTAGTAGCAATAATAAAATGATCATCTAAGGTACTATAATTCAATGTTACTCTATCAGTAGTGTTTTCTTTCCAGGTAAGCGGAGCCTTGATTTCAATGCCGTTGTACACAGCACTTATAGAATAAGATCCATTTACCAAGGATGTAGCATTACCAGTAAATGCTGTAGTTTGAGAAGTATTATCTGGGAATGTTAATTCACCGTCCTCACCAAATCTCCAGATGCGCTGTGTGGAATCTGTGAGATTGATTTTAACAGCAATGTCGGTTTCACTTTCTATATTATTAGTAATACCACTTGGAACATTAATCCAGTATCCAGGACCCCATTGTAAAGTATCTCCTGGCTGCGGATTGCTGACATTTACATCGCGGACATGTAAATTTAAATCAATATATTGTCCGTTCTGTTGGACTATGGGATTATTGTTAATGGTCAGTTCGCCAGCATTATCGATCTTTAAAGCAGCACCGCCAAGATAGATTGTTGAACCGCTGACATACAAACTCTTCCACGGCATACTGGCACTACCTAGATCCCCACCATTGGCTGAAATAGGCAGTATATCTCCCCCTACATTAAGATTGCTGGAAATAGTTGTGGCCTGATCGATAAGGATCGAACTACTGTCGGTAGTGCTGATAGTGCTACCGGTAAACTCAAAAGCACCTAGATTTAATCCACCACTGTCTAAGCCCAATGCTACATATAGTTCTGTAAAGTTAGCATTTACTTTTTGGAACGCTGACCTAAGGCTATCACCTTTTTTATCGTTAGCTGAGTCGCCTACATTGATAGTTTGTTTAGTCATTTATCGCTCCGTTACGCCAATGCTGCTATTCTTGCTTGGAAATCTGAAAAACTAGTGCTAGCCGCTACCACTGATTTCAATTCTGTGAGATTTATTACTCTGCTGCCTTTCAATGTTAATCGTTCTGCTATAGATATCTCATTTTCAAATGTGACATCAGTATTGAATGTTGTTTGTACATCTATAGTTAAGCCAGATGAGTCAGAAGTTGAAATAGAATTTCCTAATAATTCTATATTGCTATAGAAAATTTCTTTAGTCACTATGTCATACATCGCAGCTCTTCCAGAGCCACCTAGGCGTATCGGGTCAACATAGAAGCCAGCCGCTGCACTTGCTATAGAAGTTCCTGTGCTATTTAATATGATGCTGCCTGCAAAAGTACCTGTAGAACCAGCATTGTACCCGATAGCGATAGAATTAGCACCTTGATTAGTGCCTCCTGCGTTGGTACCAATTGCGATTGATTCTGTGCCTTGGTTGATATTTGATGCATCTTGTCCTATGGCGATAGCAAAATTGCCTTGTCCGGACCCGCCCGCATTGGTACCAATTGCAATACCCCTTGATCCTTGATTAGTAGTGCCTGCCTGATGTCCTATAGCAATACCACGTAAACCTTGATTTGTTTGACCAGCTAATCTACCTATAGCAATGGCCTGAGTACCTTGGGTTATTTCCCCTGCACTTTCGCCTAATGCTAATGTTGCTTCTGCTGTTCGTAATGTCGTAGCTTCGATGTTTCCGTATACAGTTCTAGAGTTTCCGTCTATGATCTGTGAAGAATCATCAGCAAACACTGAACCTACAAATATTCCTCTCAATGTTCCGCTGACTGCATCTACTAATATAGTAGAATCATCTGCGAATACCGATCCTTTAATGTCGTGTGCAGGATTTACATTAATTGTTAGAGTATCTGTTCCTACATTTTTACCTAAAGTTATACCGTATCCGCTGGTGATATTTAAAATATCACTAACTGCATCAGCTTGTAATCTATTTCCGCTGTCTCCATCCACTTCAATTTGTGCAAATGCGTTAACGGCCGGAGCACTATTTGAAACAGTCACATCACCAGTCACAGCATCTAGAGAAACTGTAATACCTACACCGCTACTAATGCTGATAACTCCGGTATTAGTAATCACTGGATTACCTGAAGCACTGCTAACATTAATACCGAGGCCGCTGGTTCTAGTTCCTATTATACCAGTGTTCGCTAAACTAATCACTCCGGTATTAACAATGTTTGCTGTTCCAGAAACTATAGTTCTAGAAATACCAGTACCTGCGGTTATATCTAATATACCTGTGTTAGTTACAGTTAAAGATTCAGCACCGCTGTCAACGCTGAGACTAATACCGTTTCCGGATAATATATTAAAGGAATCGTTGATTCCTGTAGCGACTATGCTTTCATTATTATCTATCTGTATCTCGTTAAACCATACCTTGGCAGGATCGATAATCAGAGAACCATCCACTGTAGAATTTACTGGAAGATCTATAGTAAGCCCGATACCCTTGATTTGAGCATTGCCTGCCCATAAACCATTGAGCTCGCTGCCGAGTACATTGGCATATTCAGCAGTATGCACCCTTTTCCATTGTTTAGTAATAGTTCCTAGTGTAAATGTGTTTGTATCGGCAGGTGAAACACCGCTGTCCAAATCATTAAAATTGATAGGAGTTATTCCGCCCATTCCTAGAGCGGCTTCTATCATTTCAAAATTTGCGTTTACCTGTTGGAATGCTTCGTAGATATTATCCCATCGTAAGGGAGGAGCTCCAGGATTTATCGAGGTGCTGTATACTGTTGAATCTGTCATTATGTTCTCCCTACTGCGATTTCAATCTTGCCGATGTGATCCGAGTCGTAATCTTGTAGAGCTTTACCGACCACAGTTCCAACTTGGACTACTCCAAAGCTAGCTACAGCTACACCTGATATTTTACTTGTGATCAATATATCTCCTTTCTTGATTTTTCCAACTACCTTACATGGCACACGACCTTGTAGGGCAACTAGATTTTTTAATCCAGGACATGCTTCATACATAGCAAATGCCGCTGTGTTAGAAACCACACCTGCAACTCGTGTGTCACCTTCTGTGTTTGAAACTGTGACTTCTTTGTCTCCGCCGAACACAAGAACTGTACCTACTTCATATTCTTTGTCACCTTCGTAGTATTCTGCAAGGTCAGCGGAATATGTTGCTTGTAATCTTGATTCGTTAGGTGAAGTACCAGTCAGTGTCCATCGTCCTGTGATCTGTCCAGGAGTGGTAGATCCTCCTGTTGTAAGTATCTGTGCCTGTACGCTTGAACAGGTAATAGGAGCATCAGCACTGTCTGCCAAGTTTCTAAATTTGTGTAATTCATTTACATAATAAGATACTTTATCACCGGTTAGAGAACCACTTGCTATAGTCATTCTGCCTGTGTTATTAAATCCATAATAACTTAACAAACCTCCTGTAGCACTGGTGCTGGTATCTACGGCTATAGCACCATCAACTTTTAATTGGCTAACATCGACGTTTCTGGCCCCGAAGTCACCGTTGCTGTCTCTGATAACGAGTTTACTAGCTTCTGGACTAGCTGCAGATCCAGCTGCTGCTTCGATGACTGCATAATCACTGTCTACTGAATTGCTGGATGCATTAGTTCTTCTTAAAAATCCTGTAGAAGAGTATTGTGATTTTTTAACAGCTAGACCTTCATCTACTACTGTGGCAAAACTCACCGCAGATGCATTTGCAGTTAGCAACCCGCTATTACCGAGTACAGTATCGGGTCCTAATTGAGGAAGATTACTTAGACTAACACCGTTAGTTTTAAGAGTCACCCATCCATTAGTGATATCGAATCCTGCTGAATCAAAGCTGGCCAATCCTCTATCTGCCTGAGTAATGCCTGTGGCATTGGCTCTAGTAGTGGCCGCATTCATATTCAATTTGCTTTGTGCGATAGCAGCACTACTATTGATGTCGGAGTTAACGATTGTGTTATCTACGATCTGTACATTTATAATTTTTAATGTACTGTCTACACCCGGCTCTAATGATCCAAATCTTATGTCTCCCGATATTCTAGCATTAATGACGGTTGATTCTGATCCTGTAAAAGTTAAAACATCTCCTGCTTGGATCGATGTCACATCGAAACCTTGAAGATTGTTTAGAGTTAGACTTCTTAAATTTAATGCATCGAACGGTCCTACCGGATCTGCTACGTTAATGATCCTATTATTGCCTAGGTTCATAGTGGCCTTCATCGACAGTTGGCCATCTAGAGACATATATCCACCAGTGTTTACTGGTATTAATAGATTTTGATCTACCGGTGCTCCTGCGTGTGACACACCTAATCTACGTTCAATATAGATACGTGTGGCGTTTTCTGTTGGTACTGTATCAGTTGCATTATCAACAAACCCGCTGTCTGTTGAGAATTCTGAGACCGGGACACCACGTTTAAATCCGATACCATCTAAGTTACTCAAAGCGATTGAGCTTGAGAATGTCACTTGTCCAGTACCTTGGTCAACCTTAAAGTAAGGACCTACTTTAAAGTTACCGTATTGGTCTGTAGTCACGTAGAAAACACGTCCAACATCTCGTTCTTCAACTTCAGTGTCTTCGCTGATAGGATTAACTGATGCACCATAGATCTCTTTCGGATAGTTTGTATCCGCATAAGAACCTGTACCAATTTCAAGTAAGTCGTGTCCTGTGACACGAGTCAACGAAATACGAATTGTCAGTGTTCCTAAAGAACCATTAGATCTAATAGGTACGCCAGCTTTTAAAGTCAGTGCTGTTTGAGTATTGTTTACAGCATTTTCTAAAGATCTATCTAATAGGACTCTAGCATAAGGAGCATTAGTTACATTTTCTGATTCATAGGTAGATATTACGTATTCTTCACCCATCCACATGAATTTGGCGTTCGCTAATCTACCGAGGATGTCGGTGTTTACAGGAACTACTCGGAAGCTAGTATCGCCTACTTCTTTTAAAGTTCCTGTACCAGCACCTGCAGTTCCAGTTTTGGTAAACACTACACCAACAGTGTTAGATGCTGCGCCAATTAGCGTGAAGTCAAAGGTACCTGTGCTGACAATTTGATATCTTAAACCATTGTTTATAGCAGCCAGTGTATCAGCATTGACTGTGCTTCCTGGTCCTCTACCTGTGACTTTACCGACGCTAAAAGTTCCACTACCAGCACTGGTAGTAGTTATACTAGCCCCATCCATCTGCGTGATTTCAAAGGTGTTTAATCCAGCATTATCGACTATATAGTGAGCTGCATCTGTCAAACCTTGAGGCATCGATCCGCCTAAGCTCACTGAGAATCCAACAACATCACCGTCGCTGAATCCGTGGCTGGCTAATGTTATCACTGGGGGAGCTGCTACACTAATAGTACAGGTTCTACCGGTAGGATAGTCAGCAGTATATTCTCCTCTTTGCCAGATTGTTAGTTCAACGAAGTCATAGTTTTCACGTAAGTTAGTTCTAGTCAATCCTTCGTGTGTTAATAAGAAAGTACCGGAACCAGCTGATAGAGCATTAACAGGTGTACCATTTTTGGTAGCAGATATCTTAAATTCGGTATCAGTCAGTCCTGATGATATCACATAATATATTTGGAACGCAGTAAAGCCCGTAGGTAAAGTTCCGCCGGAAGATTGGAAACTAATGGTATAGTTTTCTATTATCTTATGCGTTTTAACTCCTTTGATACTTAGACCTACACCGTTCGTTAAACTGGTATTAAGGCCACCTGGGGTGGTCGAAACTGTGAATTGATTATAGTTTGGAACATCGGTGATGTAATAAGTAGTTCCAGAAACAAATCCGTTGGCTGTACTTGTAGGAATAAACTTGTCACCGATCCTAAGTTTATGATTCTGTGTAGTCGTACAAACGTCGCTCGCAATAGTTTGTATGGTCGCTAACATTTTAATCACAGCCGGACTAGTGTTTGTTATACTGACTTCATAAGGACCATTCAGATCTGTGTAGCTGGCGAATTCCAAAACACGATAAACCGTGCTTTCAGTTTCTCTTAATTTTAAACCAGTAGACGGTCTAACTGCGACTTCAACTAGATCTCCTGTTAATATTATTTGGTTGCTTTGTCTAAGTGTTAGTTTAGTGTTGTCAGCAACAACATCGAAAAGACCTTCTGATTCTACAGCTCCTGATCCAGAAGTTAGATTTAAACGATACACTGTGTTAAATGCAGAATCAACCTGTGCTGATGTGACTGGATATCTAAATACCACACCGCTGTGATTGATTTCTAACTCAGATCCTGCATTTGGGGTATAATCAAAACCATCTACATAAAGGAATAATTGTCCAGCTGCTCCTGTATAAGCACCTCCAGGAGCAAAAGCATATACAGTCTGTGCAAGATCTTCAAATATTGTAGTAGGTGTCGGTACCTCTAAAGGATCGAATCCCTGTGCTACTAAAGCGTAATTACCGTGAGCTGACGAGCTCGAAACAGATCGAATCTGTCCACCATTTAATGCATAGAATGAAATATGGCAGTAGTATGTGAACATCGATACTGCTTCAACGAGTCCACCGTTGTTTACAACTATACCATAACCGAGATCGTTGATCTGTGTAAAGTCATTACAGACCATTGATCTATTACCAGGCATGATTAATTCATAAGTTCTTTGATAACTAAATGTTCCTGTTCCTGCTCCTGTGGTATTAACCTTAGTGACAGATCCTAGGATAGTTGTGATATTAAATGTATCGTTAGTTAAACCATCAGAAGTGACATAATACTCTACTCCCGCAGATATTCCTGTTGGCAGTGTGCCAGTTGAAGTAAAATATACGATAGCACCTGCCTGTAATCTGTGATCTACAGAAGTGATCACAGCAGGAATGCCTACACTAATAGTACATACAACTGACCCTGGTGCAACGTTAAATGGTGCTGTTTCGTCTAGAATGAAATTAGCTGAAGATCCATTTTTATTATAGACGAAATTTCTAATGGTGTTTACTCTATAAACTGTGTCGCTAACGATAAATGAAGCAGGTAATTGTGGATATCTATCTAATCCTGAAACTGAAATCACAGTGTTTCCACTAGAAGATGCAGTATGAATAAACTGTAGATTACCTGCAAAACCGTCTACATACATACCTCCTGCGAATGTAATTTCATCCTTGCTCTTTGAGAAGCTAGCACATTCTTGGGGATATGGAGATTTAGCAAGAATCTGACCTGTAGGATCTAGAACCATCATAAATCCGCCATGCCCTTGACCGCTGATACTCTGCCATCTTGTAGCATCGTTGGCCAAGAAAACGTCTAGCTTGTCATTGTCTTTTGGATAGTTAACTGATCCAGATCCATCTATTACATCTGTTAAAGCAGCTAACAAATCAGTGATAACCTGCGATGATCCAGCCTCTGCCTGATAAGCTGGATCGGTTATCTGGATGTATGATTCATTATATACGGGAGTAATTTCTACATTTGTTGCGATATACTGCATCATATCTTCTAGCTTGGCTAGTACTTCTAGATAATGAGGCAGCTGAGTTGTTATCGCGATAGCAGGATCACCAAGATTAGATGGGGTTTGATAATATTTTAATCCTGCGCTGATTGTACGATTATATCCACCATATTTTAAATCAAATACAAAAGAATCTACTAATAATCCAACGTCTCTTCTACATAGGACTTCGTTATACTCAAAATTCAACCAAATACCAGATGTTGCAGTTGTTATTTTATTATTCATCCAGGCTGTGATTTCATATGCCAAGAATGATCTGTTCAAATTCAACAGAGTGGCAACAGAAACATATCCGCCTTTATTATCAATAGGAGGATATACTGGCTGAGAAGTATCTTCTAAATAATGATAACCATATAATCTAGAAGCTGTTTGTATCAAGTCCCCGCTTCTAACTTCGTTGGTCCACTCATCATCAATAGGATCAAAAACTGCATATCCTCCACTGGCCTGTCCTATGAAAATATCTCTGCGGAATTTTTGGAAGGCCCAAGGACTTGCGCTAGTTCCTGGACGTGGCCTAATCTGACATCTACGGAAATCATCACCAACTATGGTTGTATTTTGTGGAACTTTAATAGGAAGGTGTTCTTCGTAGACTCCTGCTTCTACAATAATAGCTATCTGTATGCTCTTAGATACATCACCGTAGAGTATAGTTTCTCCTGGTGTAAAGGCACCGTATTTTACATCAACGTCAAATATTTCATTACCGCTACTGTCTAATGCTCCAGCATGAGAAACGATCTGAGCTAATGCTCCAGAATCTTCTCCTTGCAGATATAGACCTTCTCTGATGTCTCTGCCTCGTATAGTTTCTGGAGTGGTCGTAGAATAGTCACCTGTAAAGTCAGTTCTATATCCATCTGTCCTAATAAAAAATCTAGGTAAATCTACAGCCAGCGTAGGTAAACTCGTAAATCCAGATCCACGATCTGTGATAGTTAAACTAGTGATTACTCCACTTGTGACCACAGCTGTACCAAATGCACCTGTTCCACCGCCACCTGTGATTCTTACAGACACTAAATTATATCCAGAACCACCATTGGTTATAGCCACGCTGGCCACATTGAATGTTAGATCGAAGGTTGCTGTGTTTGTTCTTAAAATTCCCTCTGGTGCAGCGTTCACGACAATAGTTGTTGCTGCTGCTGTGGCTGCAGGTAATACAACATATAAACCAGAAGACACTACTCTATAAGTTGCGATAGCACCAGGTGTGCTCACTGTAGAAAGAACTTCGATCCTTGCCTTTCCGCCTCCAGGAGCAACAGTTCCTCCATTAATTTCTAATATATCACCAGGATAATAGTTTACACCGACGAGAGTAATATCCACAGACTCTACACTCATCTTTACGATACCGATGAATCCTGTACCAGAAGCAGGCGAAGTTTCTATTTTAGCCAGAGTACAATCATTAGCACCAGCATTAAAAGTTAATCGTTTTCTATAAGGACCTAATTCATCTCTAGCTTCTAAGATCAATTCTTCTGCACGTTTACAAGCAGCTTCGATAGTTCTGTAGGCATAGGCTAATGCACGACCTTGTAATGCAGAAGTCACTCCTGTTCGAGCATCTTCTCCCGAGGTGGCAACATACAAGTTTACTGTACTACCAAATGCAGAGCTGTCGACGTATCTTTTAGTTGCTGCGGTCAAGCCTTCATATAGTATATCATCATCTGGTTCAGGATCTCTACTTAATAGTAGGGGACCAGTCATACGACCAAATGCTATGTTTGGGATTCCTGTTTCAGGATCTATAGCATTGATACCAGCTTTAGCTACTTTGGTATCTGCATAAGTTTTGTTGACTGCTTCGTGTTTATATAGGGGTGTTAACGGTGTAGCATTCGTCCCAAGATCTAATATTCTATATTGTTCACCACCGAATCTAGCACTTAGATTACCTCCTAACTGAGGGCTAGGATCAGCTGATATTTCTGCAAAATCTGAATTAATAACGATTTCAGTAGGATTGCCTTCGAAATCTATGCTGATACCGTTTCCGGCTCTTATATGCTTAAAGGTTAGTCCGTCTTCTGTGTTGTTAACAGTGACTAACGGTGTATAGTTGTTTTGACTGCTGTCTAAGGTTCCGTCGTAGGTTTCGGGAGTATCATCTAAAGTGATAAACTTTAGTCTTTCTCCTAGACCTAACGAACTATAAAGTTCTCTAAAATTTTCGTTAACCTTTCGGAACGAATCGCGAATACTATCGCCAGTACCGTCATTTCCGACTGCACCTATATCAATAATTCTTCTTGCCATAATTGATCCTGGATGAATTTATTAGGTATTTATCCAAAAATTTTATAAGCCTAATGTAAATACTTGATGTTCCTAACTAAAGAATACATCGAAATAAATTACACTAGGACCAGCAAATTAGGCGTAGAGCATTCTTATACACGAACTAAAACCTTAGCTGTGTTTAGATGCGACAACTGCGATGAAACATTTAAAAGGGAATTAAAAAAAGTCAGCTCGAAGAGACTTAGCAACAATTTTTTTCATTGCTGTTCTTCTTGTGATGTCAAAAGATTCGCTCAAAAGAAAGGAGTAGAGCGCAAAAAGATTTGGGATATGCCTGCTAGTACAGAATTACCTGTAGGGAAATACTAAACTCTGAAACTTTCGCCGCAGCCACAGCGATCTTTTTCGTTGGGATTTACGAAATCAAAACCTTCATTTAATCCGTTTCGCCTCCAATCCATTACTAGCCCGTCTACAAAAACTAGACTTTTTGGATCTACGAAAACATGGATACCCTGACTGACAAAACTCATATCTTCTGTGGTAGGTGTGTCTACATATTCTAGCTTGTAAGCATATCCAGAACATCCGGTGGTTTTCACACCTATGCGTATGCCCAGGCCTTTGCCTCTTCTTTCTAGTTGTTGTGATATTTTTCTTGCAGCTAAATCAGTTAACGAAATCATGTTTTTTCTTATAATCTTCTATAGCAGCTTTGATAGCGTCCTCTGCCAATATTGAACAGTGAATCTTAACGGGCGGTAGCGCAAGTTCTTCAGCGATATCGGAGTTCTTGATAGCGGTAGCCTGATCCAGTGTGCGCCCCTTGAGCCACTCTGTAGCGAGGCTAGAACTAGCAATAGCACTACCACAACCATATGTCTTAAACTTCGCATCTGTGATAATACCATCCTCGTTTACTTTGATCTGTAGTTTCATTACATCTCCGCAGGCAGGAGCACCGACCATGCCGGTGCCTACCTCGGGATCATCCTTAGAGAAACTACCTACATTACGAGGGTTTTCGTAGTGGTCGATTACTTTCTCTGAGTATGCCATACTGTCTCCTTATTTCTTGATTATTGATAATAATTTGGCTTTGATTACCTTAGCCCAAGCGGGCTCTGGAAAATGCCAACCAATAAATGCACCTACTAATAATAATACGATTGTATCTAACATTTTATGCTCCTTGTAGTCGAATATCAACAACTTCCCAGTTGATGATACGCCAAATGTTGTTAAGGTATTTGGCTTTGTCCTGTTGATAATCAAGGGCCCAAGAGTGTTCCCA
>JACCDP010247094.1_pt1 | contig 17610 bp, 13 predicted proteins | sample 7445841 | NCBI WGS metagenome assembly JACCDP01 (sample SAMN15323441, study PRJNA562643) | freshwater metagenome | isolation source: river surface water | place: USA:Blue River Watershed | collected 2017-08-17
GATATCTTACCTGGAGAATACGGAAAAATGAAGCCTGATTTTAATCCGGCAGATGGTGTTTCTGGTTTTGCGCATTACCGATATTACATCACCAATAGTTCAGGTATGTCTTATTTGGATTCTGTCGATGTTTTGGTGGATTATGTTGCTGGGAACAAAATCATCAAAGATCCAGTGTCGGTTACGATGGTCCCTAATCCAGCGGATGACTACATTTTTTTGAATTCAAACAATAACGAATCTATTCAATTTAAGATTACAGATGCTATGGGGGCCATTCTCATGAAAGAACAGTTTATTTCTTCAAAAAAAATCAACACATCGGAGTTTCGTTCTGGGGTTTATTTTATTTCATTCGAGGCGCCAGGAATAAAATCCTTTACACGTAAAATCATAGTTCGTCATTAATGCGGCGGTGGGATAGTTTATAATGCCAAAAAAAAATAAGGGATTTGGGCATAAGCATGTTGACAAGTCAAGGGGTGAATACGGGAAAGCAATTTTAGCCGTATTTTCTAAAAATCCTTCAGCCCAATTATCGCACAAACAAATTTGTTATTTGCTTGAGGTTAAAGTTCCAATGGAACGTCAGTATGTACTTGATGCCCTGCAAAATTTGGTTTCAAAGCAACAACTTGAGCGGGTGAATTTTCACAGTTTTTCGCTTCGTCAAGGGCAATTATTTGAAGGCATCTTTGAATTAAACCCGAAGGGATTTGGTTTTATTCGACAAGAGCAGCAAGCAAATGATGTTCTTGTGCGAGAGGAAAACAAGGCTAAAGCAATGGATGGCGACCGGGTCCAATTTTCCATCATTAAGGAACGCAATGGTAAGAAGGAAGGAGCAATCATTGCGATATTAGAGCGAAGTCGCCACCAAATGGTAGGCACCTTACAGATTCGAAATGAAAAGGCAATCCTCTATCCAGACAGTGTTAAGTATGGGGTTCCAATCGAGATTGCTATAAACCAACTTAACGGCGCAAAAAACGGTATGCGTGTCGTTGCGAAAATTAATGTTTGGCCAAGCAATAAGTCCATGCCTTTTGGCGAGGTGGCGGCACTGTTAGGATATCCTGGGTCGAACGACGCGGAAATGATCTCTATTTTGGTGAACCAAGGATTTGACCCATATTTTCCTGAGGAGGTTATGAAAGAAGCCAGTCTAATTTCTACGGAGATTACGATAGATGAAATTCAACGGAGGAGGGATTTACGCGAGGTTTTAACCTTTACGATTGACCCAGTAGACGCTAAAGATTTTGACGATGCCATCTCTTACCAAGCTCTTGAAAACGGAAATCATGCCATTGGCGTTCATATTGCTGACGTGGGGCACTATATAAAAGAAGGTTCGCCTTTGGATAAAGAAGCGCTCAAAAGATCCAATTCGGTGTATTTGGTAGACCGTGTAATGCCAATGTTGCCCGAACAACTTTCTAATGTTCTTTGTTCTTTAAGGCCCAATGAAGATAAATTAGCATTTTCCGTTGTTTTTGAGTTCAATCCCAACGGAGAAGTACTCAATCATTGGTATGGTAAAACCGTTATTCATTCCAACCGGAGATTCGCTTATGAGGAAGCACAAGAAATCATTGAAGGTAAGGAAGATGAATTAAGCTCGGTGATTCATCTTATTAATTCTTTCGCTAAAAAAATGCGGGCAAAACGCTTTAAGGATGGCGCATTAAATATTGTTTCGGAGGAGTTGAGGTTTGTCTTATCAGAACAAGGAAATCCAACAGGAACCATCTTGAAAACCTCGAAAGAAGCCCACCAACTCATTGAAGAGTTTATGTTGTTGGCTAATCGTACGGTTGCGGTGGAAATAACGGCACAAAAAGAAAAGGGAGAGAGCCATTTGAGCATTTATAGAATTCATGACTTGCCAGATCCCGAAAAATTAGGATTGCTGCACTTGTTTTGTGAAAAATTTGGATTGAAATTAGAAATCAAAGACCTCAGCAGCGCAGCCCAGGCAATCAACGCGTTATTAAAGTCCATCGAATCCGAGCCTTTTTATCCCTTGATTCAAAGCATGGTGGTTCGGTCCATGGCTAAGGCGGTTTATAGTACCCATAACATAGGGCATTTTGGATTAGCATTTAAATATTATTCCCATTTTACCTCGCCGATTCGCCGGTATGCGGATCTCATGGTACATCGGCAATTGTTGGAGAAAAAAGAACAGGGAAAAATTAAATCAAGGTCCAATTTGGACGAGATTTGTAAGAAGATTTCATCCAACGAACGCAAGGCTACAGAGGCTGAGCGTGAGTCCACCAAGTACTTTCAAACACTCATGCTTTTAGATCGAATTGGTGATGAATTCGAGGGATTTGTATCTGGGATTTCCGAATACGGACTTTTTGTAAGACTCCTCGAAAATCACTGCGAAGGAATGGTGAGCCTTCAAAGTATTTCTTTTGATCGCTTTACTTTCGATGCCGAGAAACATCAGGTAATTGGAAAAAAATCGGGAAAAACCTTTACCCTTGGAACCCCCGTTCGAGTACAAATTGAAGAGGTGAGCCCTAGAAAAAGGCAAATAGATTTATTATTGATGCAGGATTAGGGAGTAAAAAGATCTTCCTTCCCAGAGCGGATTAATTCATGACCTTGTCGGAACATTTTTTTAACGATGGGGGAACCATTTTTACCGTAAACGATGAACCAACCATCTTTTAATCCATTTTTGTAATGCGCTTCATTTAATGGGGTACCTCTTCGGTCGTATTGGATAAAATCTCCATGTAATTGCCCTTTTTTAAAATTTGATACTACGGTAGGAATGACGCCACCAGGATAATAATTAACCCATTTTCTTGTTTTTTGGCCTTTTTTGTAATTTCCATTTTCCTTTAGGGTATAGTCAATTTGGGAATAAGCTTTGTAGGGGCCATGACGCACGCTTTGTTTACCCTCTAGACCAATTGCAACGACCTCAAGGGTGGCATTCTTCACCTTATGAATTTTATAGCTGATCACCTCCTTGGTTTTACCATTCGAATAAAACTCGGTCCATTTTCCAGTTTTGTTACCTTTCTTGTACCTGCCAAAGAGGCTTAACTTACCGTTTTCTGTAAACGAATACCACGCGCCGTTTAACAATCCTTTATCGTAATACGATTGATTTTTTAACCTTCCATTCGGCCAGAAGTTTTTCCATTGCCCCACTTCTTTCCCAAATTCATATGATCCATCCATTAGAAGGGTGCCGTCTTCATACCACGTTTTCCACGGTCCTGATTTAAGATCTTCTCGGTATTCGCCTTTCTTAAAATCCGTTCCATCACGGTAAAAATAATGCCATTCACCATCCTTTAATCCCATTTTGAAATGAGCAATGTAGGACAATTCTCCCGTTGAAAAATAATATTTCCATTGTCCATCTTGAAGTCCTTTTTTGAAAGAGCCCCTCATTTCAACATTCCCATCGTCCATATACCAAACCCATTCTCCTTCTTTCTTTCCTTGCATGTACTTGCCTTTGGTTTTGAGGGAACCATTAAAAAGATAAACCACATAATCACCGTCCAATGAATCAAGTAAATACGATTCTTGTTTTTCTATGGTGCCGTTTTCAAAATAATACGTCCAAACCCCTTGTTTTTTTCCTTGTTCAAAGGAACCTGAAATGGAGGTTAAACCAGAAGCTAATTGTTCGATAAATGCTCCGCTTCGCAGCCCATTTTTAAAGTTATAGGCTTCTTTCAACATCCCATTGCTGTAATAGGTGATTACGCTTCCGAAACCATTGTCAACTGTTTGTGTGTGCGCAGAATCGTTTTCAAAGTAGGATAAAAGATAGGTTGTATCATTGGAAACAAACTCTTCTTTCCAAAGGCTTGAATCCGTGTAATAGTATTGCCAAGTTCCCTCGGGGGATCCCAATCGATACATTCCTTGAATGGTAAGCGTTCCTTCTTCGCTGTATTCTTTAAAAATGGAATCTGGCACGTTATATTTAGCGAAGTACTGTTGCTTTATTTTTTTATTCGGATAATAAAGCGTTTGTTTTCCATGCATACGGTTTCGGTAAAAATAGCGCTCTTCTTCTAAGACCCCCTTGACGGAATAAAACAACCATTTACCGTGTTTTTCGGTAGTTTCTGGGTGAAGTTCGTCGATAAAATAAGACCCTGTAGAGTGGACTTTTTTATTATTGGCATCCCAATACAATTTTACTTTAGGGCCCAAGTTCTCAGGGGCTATTTTTTGTGCAAAGGCAAAGGAGTGCAATAAAAGGCCAAGGGCATAACAGTATTTTAGCATACTCTTAAAACTACTTAATTGATGGGTGTTACACGGGCAACAAATGCCTTAAAATAAAAAACAAGCCCGTTCCTGCAAAGATAGCTCCTGTCAGGAGGTTGAGTTGTTTTAACAATTGAGCATTTACCAAGGAACGGAGTTTATGGGCTAAATATATTTTTAGGACATCGATTCCAAAGAAAACCGTAAGAACAATTAAAAGAAAAACAAAAATATGATAGTTTTCGTTCGGGCCATCAATTAAGTCATAACCCTTTGAAACAATGGCTAACCAATAAATGATAACCCCAGGATTGAGTAAATTAAGGGTAAATCCTTTGAGAATCAATAAGGCATAATCTTTTTTACTTTGCTTGATGGCGTTAACCGATGAGTTGAGTTCTTCGCTCATCTTGGGTACTGGGGTCAATTTTTTGAACTTAACCTTTTTAAAGAAAATCATGTACGTCCCATACATGAGAAACATGCCCCCTCCAATAATTCCTAAAATTTGTTGTCCATCATCGCTAAAAACGCCCCGTATTTGATGGGCAAAGAAAATGGAAAAAAAAATGAACATCACATCGCTCAGTAATACCCCTAAATCCAGAGCTACGGCCTGTTTAAACCCCTTGGTAATACTCAATTCAAGCAACAGAAAAAAAACGGGTCCAACCATTAGGCTAAGAACCACGCCAATAATTATTGCCTGAAATATATATTCCATGTATCAAAAATAAGGAAATGTAGCCATCATTGGCTTTTTGGAAGTTCAAAATTAGCTACATTTGTAGCCAAAATCACAAAGTAATGAAGTCGCAAGCCGGAAAAGATAAATTAAGCATTATAATTCAACTTGTTGAAAAGAAAGGGTTAGAGGCAAAGAATCTCATCCAAGAATTGAAAGAGTTGAGGGAAATCGCCAAAACGGAGAACGATCCTTTGGTGGTTAAAATCTTACGATATTGTTTTGAATATCTTGAACAGAATGAAAGTTTTGATGTTCAGGGTCAGTTTGAAGAAGATGAAGAAGGCAATGTTTCTCCGATAGAGGTCACTTCGGATCAAGATAATTTACTGTACGTTTTGTCCCTCCTTCAGCATCCGGAACAACGCATTAATCGAGAGGAATTGTGCGATTACCGTGATGCCCTAAAAAATAGTTTGTATTAAAGGCAACTAACCTTGAAGTTCTTTCGTCAAGAGAACAATCGAGGTTTATAGCCTTACAGATTTAATTAACTTGCAGAAAAATCCGAAATGCGTTCCATTTCGGATTTTTTAGTTACAATAGGTGCAAAACTTGCTTTTCTCCTGATGTGTAAACGGCAGCTCGGGGTTAAAAAGTTCTTCAATTATTTCTTGGTTTAATTGAATAAAATGGTTTCGAAAAGCCTCCAATGAATGATCTATCTCCTTACTGTTCCAGGGGTAATAGGCATTTTTTTTGCGCTGAATAGCATGTATTCCGAGCTCAACAGGATAAAAGCCGTATTCTTTTTCGAAGAGGAATAAATAGGCCGCTAATTGCAAACTGTGCTTACTTTTCGAAAATCCTTCTTTGATCTTAGTGTTCGGCGCATAACGAACATCTTCGTCCTTTACGTTACCGCTTTTATAGTCAATTAATCGGTATGCATTGCCAATGCGATCAATGCGATCAATATAGCCAATCCAATGGATTGAAAACGGTTTGCCATTCAATTCTACCGTTGTTTCCCCCTTTAATTTGGCTTCAATTCGATGAATGTAAACGGGTTCTTGGTTAGAACGGATGTATTCTAAATCGTTGTTTAATAAATTTTCGATTAAATTCCGAGCGATTTCAACAGAAAGCCAATTGCTTCCGGAGGCGATTAATCCAGCATCTCCCCCTAAAAAATCAATGAACAAGTCCTCTAAAATTTTAGGATAAATGTTCAGCATGTTTTCAATATCCTGTGCTTTAATTGGGCCAGGATTTGGTGAAACAACCTTGCCTTCAGCATCTCTCTCGGCGAATGGAAGGTATAATTTTTCAAGAGCTTTATGGATAATGTTACCAAGGCTACTGCTTTCCATTTCTTCCTCAACGGAGGCCTCCTCTCCAAATTCGGCTAAATATCGGTAATAAAAATTCAATGGACAGTCAAGATATTTTTTAAAAGCACTGGCGGAAATATTCTTAGAAAAGTACTGATTGAGCAAGATATTTAATTCCAACGTTTTTTCCACTTGCCCCTTGGTGTTCCCTCCTTTTTCCAAGGGTTTTGCATTGTAAAAAGACTTAACGATGTTGAGGTTAGGATTGATTACCCCTAATTCCATCTCCAGTTGTAAAAGATACCTGCTGGGCTCACTTGAATTTAAAGAATCGGAGGCCAGGGAATAGGTAATGATGGAATTTTGCGCCTGATGAAAAAGCCGGTAGAAATGATGAGCAAATAATCCTTGATAATCTCGTGTGGTTGGTAAATCGAGCGCTCTGCGTAAATCCATTGGAATAAGCGTTTCGACTTGGTTGTGTTTAGGCAAAACACCTTCGTTTAGACCCAAAATGAGTATGTTTTTAAAGTCCAATAAACGGGTTTCCAAAATCCCCATTATTTGAAGCCCCTCGGTTGGATTTCCATGAAAAGCAATCGATTTATTTGCCCAATGTTGCTGGAATAAGCCTCGAAATGTTCGCAAATTCATCGGAGGGATTCCCTCGGAAAGAATATTTAAAAACGTACTTATGGCGTTTTGAAAAGTGAGCAGAATTTGTTCATTAAGGGCATCCTGTCGTTGTTCAAGGAATAAGGCGGTGAGTTCAAAGAGTAAGGTTAGTCCCCCTAAAAAATCTGAACCCCAATCGGTAAAACAAATACGTAAAATATCGTTGAGCTTTATGGGAAAATCCAATGCGGAAAGGTCTTGAAAAATCCAGTTTTTTTTCTGGGTTTCTTGCTCCCAACGCGCGATTTTTTCAAGATCGTTTACCTCCAGCATCTCCGTAATGAAGGGGTGTTTCAGCAAGGAATCTAGGTCTTTGTAGTAGGTTTTTTTGTTGTTAAATCGAGATTTGTTGAATTGAATTTCAAACAAAAGATCGATGAAGGTTTTCACATGCGTTTGGTTGAGCGTAATCCCCACCGTTATGTTGGCTTTTCCGATACTCAGCGGTAGGTTCTTAAGGAGCGGGGTGATTAATGCTTCGTCCGCTAAAAGCAATAAAGTCTCGTTTAATTCGGAAAGAGAAAGTTTTGAAAGTTCCGTCGCCGCAACATGGACTTGACTCGATGCATGTTGACATGCCACCACTTGTAGGGTGAGATCATCGTGTTTTAAGGTGTCTTGCAAGAAGGGTGGATTCGCGATTTCAAGAAACCGATGTGCTTTCTTTAAGAACACTCCAGCCTCGTGGTTGTCTCCATCGTAGTAAAAACGATCCATATCCACCCAAAATGAACCATGATTCGAGTTCATCAGTTTTTTTATCAAGGTAAGCTCTGCTTTCGTTAAGGCATTGAACCCGATGAAAAAATAGTGTTTTTTTTGCGCTACTTTATTACTTACATCGAGGGACAGGTTTTTCAGGGCTCGGCTATAGACCGTGAGTTCTTTTTCGATTAACCGTTTTTCATATTCTTCAAAATAGGAAGGCAATTCTTCCCATAGCCGAAGAAACGCTTCTTGATTAGTTGAGTAGCTTTCATCATCACCCAAGGTCCAACTTTCTAATTCCTTGATGGATTTAAGGTTGGCAAAAACGTTTAACTTATCGAGGTGGTTGGAATTTATGTCATCGTAATCGTTCAATGCAGAAGGCGCCCAAGTGAGAAACTCCTCGAACGTTAGGTCCGGGGATTCGGTAACATGAACCACCGCATAGTAAAATTCGAACAATTGCTTTGTCCTAAGGATAATGGCTTCTGTGGTATGCTCGCGCACAAACTCTTGAATTGTTACTATAGCAGGTAAATAGATGGGTTTTTCGTAGGCTTTAACTAATGCTTCATAAAAGTATTTCTTAGCCCTTTGGGTAGGAAGTACGATTTGATAGTCATCGGTTGATGGAAATTGTTGAGCAATGGCCCTGGCACACTTTGCAATGAAAGTACTCATGGTATTAGAAAGGAAATGAAGTTGGTCTTATGAATAACCTCCATCGAAATATCCGGATAGTATTTTTTAAACAAGGCAGATGGGCTCCCCTTCTTTTTACCATCAAAAGTCAGCGTGAAAGCCGTTGGCACATGATATTCATCTAAACGAATAAAGTCGACACTTTGTCGCGTATGGGATTGCCAAAAATAATAACGACAGCTCTTTTGGTCGTTAACATCCATTTTAATCCTCTCTGAAAGCAACCAGTTTTTCCAGAGAATCGATTCATCCATGCGCTCTTTCAAGGGCAGAAAGTTTTTTAAATATCCGTTGAGCAATAAATTATCGGTAAAAATCGCACGATAACCTTTGATATATTCGTGTTTTTTTCGTGTAGAAAACGATGGGATTAAATGAATAATTCCCCAGTCTACTAGCATGAATACATATCGCTGGGCGGTTTCATTGTCAATGTTGCAATGAGCTCCTATTTCGGCAAAACCGAAAGTTTGCGTCGCCTTCGAGGCTAAAAACAACAAAAGAAGCTGTAAGCTGTCCGATTTATTGATTCTGTTTTTTTGTTGTTTTATCGAGGTTGAAAACGGGATACTATTGAAGGTCGTTGTTCCCGACATCCCAAACACTAAATTATGAGAGAGGTTTTCCGTTGAGGAAAATATTCCGTTGGATGATACAACGTCCTGAAAAGAAGGCAGAATGTAGGGTTCGGGAGACGGTTTTTTAAGTTCTTGGGTCAAATTGAACATCTCATTTTTGCTTATTCCAAGAATAATCAGCACGGTGTCGTGCTGGAAATTCTTGGCGTATTTGAGCTTGGATCGCAGTTTGGGCGAATGTTGCCAATGACTAAAGATTACATAGCTCGTTTCCGTAATAAGCCATCTAAACTCATCAAGGCTCAATTCCATGAGTTTTTTAACCAATTCTTGGTTGGATAAATCAAAGGTTTGAACACTTTGATTTTTGACGCAATCATCTAATATTTCTCCAACAACATACTCTTGAAATGGCGTATATATCGCAAGAAAGCGGTCGTCCTTGGCTTTTTGGAATTTGATCTCTAGGCCCTTCATGGTCATTCAATTACAATTCCGTTAAAGAAACGAACCGGGCGGTCTGAATTCATGAATTTATTGCCGCCATGACAGGTACCAATCAATACATGGTTTTCGTTGATTAATACTCTTTTCCATTTAAGCCGTTCTTGATAAGCATCATGAAGCCCTTGAGCATATTGAGTCCCGTCCTCTAAAGTGCCCAGCACATAAGGACAATCTGGAGGCGATGCGATATACATCTCGGCATATTCGATAAGGGAAAGGCTGCTGTCTCGGGTGAACCATTGAATACTGTAATCATTGCCTTGTCCTAATTCTTGGTAGGAGGCTTTTGAGGGGAGTAACCTTGGTTTTCCAGGGAAAACGGCTTTTACAATACTTCCGTCAACGGTGTCTTGAAAAATGTATTGTCGAATATTTTTTATGGTAGACTCAGCTTTCGATATTTTCGGGCCTTTACTTAGGGTAACAGGTCGAATGGAATATCCATTGTTTCTTAAAAGCTGCAGCACGCCTTGATTGCCGTAAAGATGGCTAGCACCAATTGCACAGAAAACAGTTTCTTTACTTAACAAAGGTTTGAGGGATTCTACAAGTTTACGGTTTCGGTTTTCAATGATTTTTGAATATGCCTGCGGTTGTTTCATGAAGTTGCTCCGCATGAGTTTATCTATAAGGTCGATTCTTCCATTAAGGTATAAATTCATGAGCATGTCGTCGTTTTTATACTTTGAGGGGTTCATGGATTCAATCATTGGTATTTCCTCAATGGCTTTGGTTTGCTCTTCCAGGGATTCTAAGGCAATAACAGGGATGTTCCTCATTTCTGCAATGGACTGAAACCAAGCGTCCATAAATTGAGGCATACCATCTTCTGTACCGTAATAGGTTTTACTGGGTTCATTGGTCCCCGTGTACATCTTTCCTCGTTTATCTAATTGAAGAAGGTTGTTATTGATCAAGGGATCGCGGCCCACAAAAAGCTCTAATACATTGACTTCCAAAGCAAGTTGTTTTGTGTTTAAAAAAGCAATGTATACCGAATCCGGAAAATCAAAAAGTCGTTTATCGTTGGAGTGTAAACAGCCCCAGACATACGATTTGCCTTTTTTTGTTTGAATTTCCCAAAGTAATTTTCCCTCGTGCTGATAGGTTTGACCGTGGAGCAAACTTGACCCAACCCATAGCCAAACGAAAAAGAGCCAATAACGCGCCATCAGTTAATCATTTGATGTAGGTGATTTTCCCCAAAAGCGTAAGGAAAATACGCTAAAGAAGGGGATTTTTCTGTGATGATGATCTTTCCAGCATAGCCTTTAAAAATAGCTCCTTGTTCCGCTTCCATCCCCATAGCAAAGGAGGCGTTTACAGTGAGTGCATTTAAGGCCTCTTCGGGACTAAGCCGTAGATTGATGCAAGCCAAAGACCACATTAAAAACAAGTTATAGGCGGGAGAAGATCCTGGGTTAAAATCACTAGCTATCGATAGCGGAATTTGATGATCTACCATGCTTCGTGCAGGCGCATATGGCAGGTTTAAAAAGAAGGAACATCCCGGAAGAACCGTTGCTATCGTAGGCTGATTTACCATTGACAAAAGATCCTCTTCGGTAAGTATTTCTAAGTGATCTACCGTATGTGCTTTGTTATGAATGGCGCGAGACACTCCACCAAACGTACTGAATTGATTGACATGGACTTTAAGTCCCATAGACGTTTTCTGGGTTGCCTCAGCGATACGATCTAAATCTTCTAAATCAAAATACCCTGTTTCGCAGAATAGGTCTACATAATCTGCAAGTTGTTCTTCCGCTACTTTGGGAATCCACGTGTTAACGATGGAATCGACATATGTTTTTTTTCGACCAATAAACTCCAGGGGTAGGGCATGTGCCGCGAGGAATGTGGCTTTAACAGGTATGATGTTTTCGTTTTTTAACCGCTGGATAACGCGTAAGATTTTGAGTTCATTTTCCAGCGTTAACCCGTAGCCACTTTTGATTTCGATGGCTCCAGTTCCCGAAGCTACAATTTTCAATAAGCGTTCCTTGGACTGTTCGAAAAGCACCTCTTCGGTCATGGTTGCTACATGCATAGCACTATTTACGATGCCTCCTCCGAGGGCAGCGATTTCTTGATAACTAAGGCCTTGAATTTTTTGGACAAATTCATTTTCCCGACTTTTGGCGAACACTAAATGGGTGTGTGAATCACAAAAAGCAGGTAGAACAAAACGCCCAGAACAATCAATGATGGAGAAGCTTGAAAAAACCTCTTGGTCGAGATTTTCCATCGGTCCAAAATCAAAGACCTTCCCGTCGCGGATTACCAAGTAAGCATGATCTATGCATGGAACCCGTCCAAAATCTTCTCCTACTAAGGGTTTTTCAGGCATTGACCTGACTTGTACCAAAGACTTAATGTTTGTTAATACCCAGTTCCTCATGGAATGTCAAAGGTAACAACAAATACGCTCGCTCGAACGAAAATGAAGCACTGCCTTTTTCGATGCTTAGCCGTAAAATTTAAAACTTACTTGCAAGAATTAGTTAACACGAAAAGGAATCGTGTCAGCCGAAGAAATGACCCGATATCCCCTAATGCTCCATAGGAAACATTAGAGGAGAGCGAGGTAATAACGTAAATTATGGGTAAATTTAGTTTTTCTGACGAGCTTCTGAAACGTTGATGTTTCTTCCGCCTAATTCGTAGTTGGATAATGCTTCCATTGCAGCTTGTGCCTCGGAATCATTTGGCATTTCTACAAAACCAAAACCTCTTGAACGACCAGTTTCGCGGTCTTTAATAATTTTAACAGAACTTACTTCACCGTACTTGGAAAATAAATCTTCGAGCTCTTGCTCACCTAAACGAAAGCTTAGGTTTGAAATGTACATATTCATATAAAAAAATAAAAAAATAAACGGAATCATTCCACATTGGAAGGAATTCCAAAGCGAAATTACGTTAAATTTTCTTAGTTTTTCCATTCAAGGTCATTTTCCTTTTGTTTTCTAGTTCCTATTCCTTTTTAAGCTGATGCAATAATTGACTTTTATTGGAAGAAATTTGTCCTATGTTGAAGAAAAAGTTTCGGTACTTTTGCACGTATGAAGACAGATGGTTCAGAAAAGACGCGTCGCTACGATGAAGCTTACTTGCAGCTGGCTCGTTCGTGGGCAGAATTGTCCCATTGTCAGCGAAAAAAGGTAGGTGCGATCATCGTTAAAAACAATATGATCATTTCGGATGGTTTCAACGGTTGCCCTTCAGGTTTTGATAACCGCTGCGAAGATGAAAATGGTCTCACTCAATGGTTTGTTTTACATGCAGAAGCCAATGCAATTTTAAAGGTAGCCAAGTCAACTAATAATTGTGATGGAGGAACCTTGTACCTAACCCATGCCCCTTGTAAGGATTGCAGTAAATTGATTTTACAATCGGGCATCAAACGTTTGGTTTTTTTAGAAGAATATAAGGACATGAGTGGAGTGGAGTTTTTAAGGAATGCGGGCGTAGAAGTGGTTCCTTTTTTAGCGGTTGGTGATGGAGAATAAACGATTACATCTTCCTTTCTTTGTCCTCTTGGCGCTTATGATCGGACTTTATTTAGGTTTTTCTTTAGGGTATCAGCCTACGGACAAGCGCACCGACAAATTGGAGGAGGTTATCGCTAATTTGGATCGCTATTATGTGGATGATATCAAAGCGGATTCTTTGGTTGAAGCCGTAATCAATGAAATGCTTCACAAGCTGGATCCCCATACCCAATATTTTAACAAATCGGAATTAGAGCGCGCACAAGAAAGCATCAACGGAGAATTCGGTGGAATAGGTGTGCAGTTTCAATTAATCGATGACACGATTTGTGTAATCAACGCGATGTCGGATGGTGCTGCCTTTCGTGCCGGGGTGCGCACTGGAGATAGAATTGTAGCGATTAACGGCACCAAAGTGGCAGGGGTAAAAATCGAAAACGATAAAGTAATGAGCCTTTTAAAAGGTCCTGTCAATTCAACGGTATCGGTTAAAGTGCTTAGGAAAAAGCAATTACATCAGTATACAATCCTTCGCGGGACGGTAAAAATTGTTTCGGTTCCCGCTTATTTTATGATTCAAGGGTCAACCGGGTTTGTGCGCATTAATCAATTCAGTTTGTCGACCTATGAGGAATTCATGAATGCTTCAAAAAAGCTCCTAGCTCAAGGGATGAAGCGAATGATTTTAGACCTCAGGGACAATCCAGGAGGTGTCTTGGAAGAGGTTTGTAAAATAGCCGATGAATTTCTGCCGAAAGGGGATGTAATTTATTCCATTAAAGGCAAGGGGGTTAAACAAGACGTGATCCTATCCAGTGTTGGTGGGCTTTTGGAAAATATTCAACTTACGGTGCTTATTAATGAAAATTCTGCTTCAGCCTCTGAAGTTTTTTCTGGAGCCATTCAAGACAATGACCGAGGTCAATTGATTGGACGAAGAAGCTTTGGTAAGGGATTGGTTCTGCAAGATAAAGTGCTTTCCGATGGCAGCAGCATTCGAATGACAGTTGCCCGTTACTACACACCTTCAGGAAGATGCATTCAGCGCTCCTACAGTGGAAACTTCAATGAATATTATGGAGAAGAAGACCGTTACTCGCGAGGAGAGTTGTTTTACAAAGACTCTATGTACAAAGACCTAAAATTAAAGTATAAAACCAAAAAAGGTCGAACGGTGTATGGCGGGGGAGGTATTATTCCCGATGTGTTCGTTCCCCTTGATTCTGGCCAGTTTTTTTCAGGACTCAATCATTTTCAGTTAATCTTTAGTCCTTTTGTTTTTAACCAATTGAGCCAAAAAGCAGAAAAGTGGAAGAACTTGGAAGAACTCAAGAATTATACCTTTAGCGCGAATGAATGGACCAACTTACTTCGATACGTAGAAACAAAACTCGGCATTAAAGCGCCTAAAATTCCTTCGGGTAAAGACAAAGAAACCATGGAAAGGTATTTAAAGCTCGAGTATGCTCGTCAGATTTGGCAAGAACAAGGGTATTACAAGTTGTCCTTGACGTTTGATCACGAAATACAAGAGGCTTTAAAAACCCAGAAACGCTAAGGTTGGTTAAGAAATAATGGAAAGATGCTTTCTATTCCTTGTCCTGGTTTTTCGTCCGAACATAGGCAATACCATACGCTAAGCCTATTAAACATAGGCCAACCAAGAGGGTATACCATTTGGCACCAGGTTCTTTAAGGTAATCAGCATTTCTAAATTCCAAACCAAAATAGGGTAGAATAAAACTCAAGCCTCCAAGCATTACAGCCGCGAAGCCCACGCGCATCAATAATTGAATGATTATTTTCATAGTTCCATTAATTGCGAAACGTTCATCCGCAAAGATCCATTAAAGATAAATTCACGCAAAGTTATTCTTTGGGTTTCTCCAGTTCGAGTTTATCTTCGTCGTAATCGTCCTCGTCGTTAAAGACCTCCGATTCGATGAGCCGTTGATAGTTCATTTTTTTATGAAAACTCAGCATGAGCGATGGAAGGAGAATTAAGTTGGTAAACATACCTATCAGTAGCGTGATGGAGATGAGCAGTCCGAGCGCTTGGGTCCCCAAGAAATTCGAAAACACAAACATGATGAATCCAAAGATCAATATAATGGAAGTGTAGGCCATTGCTAAAGCACTTTCTTCCAAGGCCTGCATTAAGGCCTCGATTCGAGAAATCGTCGGGTTTTCCTTGATCTTCTGTTTAAGTTTACCTAAAAGTAGGATGGTGTCGTTCACCGTAATTCCCAACGCAATACCAAATATCATCACCGTGCTGGGTTTTAATGGGATCTTAAAATACCCCATAATTCCGGCAGTTAAGATTAAGGGGATGATGTTGGGGATCATGGTTGCCAAGAAAATGGAGAATGACCTAAACAAGAAAACCATGAGCAGGGTAATCATTAAGAAGGAAAAGAGCAGTCCTTCCCATAGGTTCATGATCAAATATTTTGTCCCTTCGGCTACGACTACAGAAATGCCCGTAAAATGGAATTCGTTCCGCTGTTTCTTTACGATGGATTTAAGCGTTTCGAGGGTGCTCGGTTTATCTCGAAGACTTTGAATTAACTTGTTTTGATCTTCCTCAGAAGCATTGGTTAAAGAATTTAAAAACTCCGGATGTTTTAGGGAATAGGCATCGACGAGTCCGTTTTTAACAGATCCATTCATCATAAGTGAGTCGAAGTAGAATTTGCTGCCTTTGCTAAAGGCTTCTAAATAGCCGTTGTTGGCAAGAAACTCCGGATTCAGAATGGAATCCACTTGGCGCTCTAGTACCGCCATTTTGTTCAACATATCAAAGGAACCAATATCCTTGATTTGAAGACGAATTCTTAAGGGCTTACGTTCCTTATTGTCCAAACCAGCTAAGGAAAACCGACCGTTACTGAAGGAGGAAAAATCCTCTTTTGACGCCTCATAATATTTTAGTAAAGCCTGCTTTTCGTTGCTTTTCTTGGGAATCACATAGTGCTTTGGATTGTTGTTGTGATATGCCATGTTGGCAAATTTGATTAAGTCAACGTTGGAGATGCTTTTCGAGAATAAGGTGTCTTTACTCAAGAATTGTTGTATTTCTTCAACTTTCACCATTAATTCCTCATTCATTACATCTTTTGAATCAGCAAGGTCTATGACGATTTCAAATGGAATGGACCCACCAAAATGGTGTTCCAAGTAACGCAGGTCTTTGGAAATAGGGTCTTTTTGAGAAACATCTCCAAGGACATTCCCGGTCACAAAAATTTTAGTCGCTCCCCAGACCCCAATGGCAATTAAAATAATGGTTAAGGAATAGACAATGTTTCGCCGTTTTGTGACAATTGCCATAATCAGGTTGACAAAACGGTGAGAGACAGGTCTTGTTAAATGGCGCATGTGCTTTTCTTTCGGCTTGCCAAAATAGCTCATGAATATTGGAACAAGGTAAAGGGTTAAAAGAAATAAAACCATTACGTTAACACTCGAAATGATGCCAAATTCCGTGACGCGCTCGCTGCTTGTAAAAGTCACAAAGCCCACAGCGGTTGTGAGGTTCATCAGCAATGTTACGGGGCCAATATATCGCGTTGTGACCATTAAGGCTTTAACATTGTTCTTGGTTTTTACAAATTCTTGATGATAACAGGTTATGATATAAACAATATGGGGAATTCCAATAATCACGAGTAATGGGGGGACTAAGGCCATCATAGCGGTTAAGGGATATCCCAATAATGCGGTCATCCCCAAAGCCCAAACGATCGACACTCCAAGGACAATTCCACATAGCACAATGATGCGGATGGATTTGAACAGGTAAAAAATTAATACTACGGAAGCCAGGAGCGAAAGTCCCAAGAACAGGTACATTTCGTTGAGGATTCGTTTGGCCAAGGAAACCCGTATGTGCGGCAATCCCGAATAGGAGACTTTCCCTAGGGTTGATGTGTAACTGTCTACCAAGGATTCAATGTCCAAAACCACTTTGGATTTGTGTTTGTCCTCTAAAAAGGTTTTATCAATTTCAACCAGCATTAAGGAAACATGCGACGAGTCGTTGTAAAGTAAGCCTTCAAAAAACGGGCTTTTTTTAATCAATCTCTTGACGTCATCAATACTCCTATCTTTGTTTTTCTTGGGATCGTAAAGGATTCTGTGAGGAACAAATTTCTTTTTGACCTTATTGTTCTCCAAATAGAACAAGCGCGCTTCGGATAAAACGCTTTCCACCCCATCGATACGGTTGATTTTTTCACCGAGTTCTTGCCACGCATGGAATTTTTTTTCCGTGTAAAGATCCTTAGAAGGAATGGCAATTACCAAAGTGGCTCCGTCTTCTCCGAATTGCTGAACGAATTTTTGGTAATGAATTTGCGCTGGATGCGTGCTCGGAAGAATCACTCCATAACGGGTGTCGAGCTTTAAATCGCGGTAAATAAAGTAGCCGAAAAAACCAGTTAAAAGAAGGGTTATGGCAAGCAGGTACAACCTGTTTCTTAAAATTAAACTTGCTATTTTACGCCACATTTCCCTGTTTCATTTGAGGATTTGTTATCTTCCCCCGCACAAAAAAATAAACCCCGGGTTTCGGGGTTATCCTCAGTACTCGAGGCGGGACTTGAACCCGCACGGGCAAATGCCCACAGGATTTTAAGTCCGGCGTGTCTACCGATTCCACCACTCGA
>JACCDP010725394.1_pt1 | contig 17607 bp, 8 predicted proteins | sample 7445841 | NCBI WGS metagenome assembly JACCDP01 (sample SAMN15323441, study PRJNA562643) | freshwater metagenome | isolation source: river surface water | place: USA:Blue River Watershed | collected 2017-08-17
ACACAATTCGTCGCCAGGTGCAGTTGGCGGATGTGAGGCTGCACGACCTGCGGCACAGCTACGCGAGCTTTCTGATCAACGCCGGGCGGACGCTTTACGAAGTGCAACGGCTGCTGGGCCATCACGACTCTAAGGTCACCATGCGCTACGCCCACTTGTCGCCGCAGTCAATGCGTGACGCCGTCAACGTGGTGGGCAACGTGGTAGCAGCCGCGCGCAGAATGGAAGAGATACGATCAGCCGAGACATGTCCAACGATACTTCCCTAGAAAACGGACGATCTGCCCGAGGAGATTAAATTCCTGCCCTTTCGCGGCGTGTTCTTCTCGCCGCAACGAGTCAATCGAGTTATCGACTTCATGCAAGGCTCGAGCCGCCACAAGGGTCCTGAACCTTGGTGGCAACTGCCACCACCTCTCCCACCACGTTGACTGCATCGAGCATTGACTGCGGCGACAAGTGGGCGTAACGCATGGTGACCTTTGGATCGTGGTGGCCCAGCAGCCGTTGCACTTCGTAGAGCGAGCGCCCGGCATTGACTAGAAAACTCGCATAACTATGGCGAAGATCGTGCAGTCGCAGGTCGGCCATTCCGACCTTTTTCCTGATGGAATCCCAGGCGTAAAAGATCGACACGGGCGGCTTGCCGGTGCGGGGGTTGAAGAACACCCAGGGAATTTCGCGCTCGCGCGGCACCCCCAGTAACAGGTCAACAGCGGCATCTGAGAGCATGATGTGCCGGGGCTTCTTGGATTTTGAGCGAGCGGCGGGCACGGTCAGCAGGCGTCTGCCAAAATCGATCTCGTCCCAACGGGCATTCAACACCTCGCTCTTGCGGGCACCGGTGTACAGCAAAAGCCGGATCACTTGAGCCACTTGCACATTGCGGTTCGTATCCAACTCGAGAAACAAGCGTTGCACTTCTGCAGTGTCAAGATAACGTTCGCGCGCCCCGTTGTCCTCAAAGGCCTCCACGCCATCGCAGGGATTGCTGTCCGGGGGCAGAATTTCCCACCGGATCGCACAGTTGTAGATGAATTTCAGCAGCACCAGCATACGGTTGCAGGTGCCTGCAGCATAACCGCGTGAAAACAGGTCATGTTGCAGCGCCACAATCTCGGAGCGGCTGATGCGGTTCATCCGCCGGCCGCCCAGCAACGGCAGCAAGTGGTTGCGCAGTATGGCATCGTCGGTGTTCCAGCTGCGCTTGCGAGTGCGTGCGTAAGGCAGATATTGTTCCAGCACAAACGCGGCAAACATGGGCACGGCCCTGAAACGATAGCTTTCGGCCCTGGGGTCCCCACCCTCGTCAAGCAGTTGTTTCATCTGATGCGCCTTGGCGCGGGCATCGGAAACGGAGACCTGATGCGCTCGGCCCAGTCGATTCAGGCGCACAGTGCCGGCGGAATCGCGGTAACGAAAGTAAAAAGTCGCTCCACCGCTGGCGCGATGCTCCAGCAGGAAGCCTTTGATCTCTGTGTCGAAGTAACTCACGGAACCACTGCTGGGTTCGCGGCCTGACAATGTGGCCAGAAATTCGGTAGTCAAGGCGTGTTTCGGCATCGTACAGCTCCTTGGGCGATGGCGCGCCAGTATGCGCCAAATCGGCCAAAAAGAAATAAAAAATATCCTAATAGATATAAATAATAATTTTAAAAACAACAGGAGTAAAAAAAGACGATGATCGATGGAAGACAGATCCGCGCAGCGAGAGCGATGTTGGGGTGGAGCAGGGACGATCTACTCAAGGCGGCGGGCATCTCGATGTCGGCACTCTTGCGGCTGGAGCGCTCCCTGGCGGACAGTCGAGGCTCCACCATCCACAAAGTGGCTAGCGCGTTGAGCTTGGCCGGGATTGAGTTCCTGGCACACGATAACGGGATCGGGGTGATGCTGAAGGTGCAGCACAGGCGCGACGCGGCACCCTAGGCTCGGTCAACCAGCCAGAGCCGATCCAATGGGGGTCAGGCTTGTTCCAGGGCGCCTTTGCCCGAATCGATCGCGGCCCTTTGATCAACGAAACAAATATTGATCAGAAAAGTAGACTCAAGTAGCCTTTCCCGATTTTTTAAAATTTTGATTTCTCCCGAGCGCATGCGCGCTGGTTTCCAGACCCCACGCGACGAGCGAGAGGCGGGCCAACAGGGCTCTCGCCCCGGGCTCGACGACCCACTTATACTGCTGAGGACTCCTGCCCCATGGCCCGCTTAAGTTTTGTCAATGCATACGCGGTTAACACTGTCACAACGCCGGCCGGCAAGGAACTCAACAGCATCGACTTCAACCCGGCTGCGCTGGGAACTGCCTCGATCACTGACGGCAGTGCTGGGGTCAATTTTTCGGGGAACGACGTTGTCGTTCGCCTGACCATCAACAACACCGACTACTTTGGCTGGATCAGCCGCCCCATCAAGTCGGGTGGCCAGGTCAAGGGCTTCTACTTCTGGCGCGATAACAGCTTCGTAGACCTGACCGCCGCCACGGCTGACAGCAACCGGGACACCGATGGCAATGATCTGGACAACAGCGGCTTCGTTCTCGTGGTGGATCAAGCATGGTTCAACGCGATTGCCACCACGGGCGGGCTTAAGAATGTGGGCTCCTCCTCTGATCGCGTCGACAGCGCCCTGAACAGCGTCCTGCCTGTCAACAGCGCTCCTGTGGGCGTGAACGACGGTGCGACGGTGCTGGAGGACGCTGCTTCTGTGACGGGCAATGTTCTGACCAATGACACTGATGCAGACAACAATCCGTTGGTCGTCAGTGCATTCAGCATTGCGGGTGAGGCAGGGCCCTTCACCCTGGGCACGCCTTATGCGATTGCGGGAGTCGGCTCGTTTACCCTGACGGCGACCGGTGCCTTCACGTTTGTGCCTGCGGCTCAGTACACCGGCGCCGTACCTCAGGTCACCTACACCCTCAGCGACGGCAATGGCGGCACCAGCAGCGCCCGCCTCAGTCTGAGCGTTGCGGCTGTTAACGATGCGCCGAGTGGTGCCGACAACACCCTGACAATGCTCGAGGGCGGGCAGTACGCCTTCAGTCTGACGGATTTCGGTTTCTCCGATACGAGCGACTCGCCGTCCAACAATTTACTGTCGGTGAAGATTGCGACGTTGCCAACAGCTGGCTCACTCACGCTGAACGGCACGGCGGTGGCGGCAGGTGATTTCATCAGCGCGGCGAACCTGCCTTTGCTGCGCTACACGCCTGTGGCTGGCGCCAACGGCAGCGGTTACGCGAGTTTCACCTTCCAGGTGCGTGACGACGGCGGCACGGCCAATGCCGGAGTAGACCTGGATGCAACGCCCAACACCCTGACGTTTGACGTAACAAATGTGAACAGCGCACCGGCTGCAGCCGCCGACAGCGCCACAGCGGTGGAAGCGGGCGGAATCGGCAATGCCACGGCAGGCACCGACCCCAGCGCGACCGCTGCTGCCGGGCTGCTGGCGAATGACTCTGACGCCGACGGGGCCATCACGGCAGGGACGAGCCACACGGTAAGCAGCGCCTCCAGCGCCGTCACTGCCAATACTGCGGTGGGAGCCAACACGGCCATTGTGGGCCAGTACGGCACTCTCACCTTGTCCAGCGATGGCAGCTATTCCTACGCGGTGTCGCAGTCCAACAGCGCCGTACAGGCGCTGCGCACGTCGGGCAACACCCTGACTGACACTTTCAGTTATGTCATCACGGACGCGGGCGGGCTGAGTGCGACCAGCACACTGGCCGTGACGGTCCAAGGCGCAAACGATGCCCCGACAGCGGTGGACGATCGCAATATCGCCAAGGAGTCCACGACGCCGGCACCCGCAGTCACCGGCTTCAGCGCCTCAGGCAATGTGCTGAACAACGACACCGACCCCGACAACGGCGACGGCAAGACCATCACCGGAATCTCCAATACCTCGTCGATGACTGTGGGGGCGGTTACGGTCAATCCGGGTGCCACTCAGTTGACGTTCCTCGGCGACAATGGCTTTTCGTCAGTGGGTACCAGCCACCGACTCTATGTCAAGCTCGCGACGGACGCGGCGGGCGCTGATTACCGGGGGATGTACTACTACAACGGCACGACTTACACCTTGGTCAAAGTCTCGACCAAGACAACGTCGGGCAGTAATTCCTACATTGAACTGGACCTGACACCCACGCACTATGCGAATGGCAGCGGCGGCTACACCGCACTGGGAAGTGCATTTACCAGCTTCCTCACCACCAACGCCTCCGTGCTCTTCGAGAACTCGACGAGCGCCACCGAAAACACAACCGGCGGCAAAACCGCCACCGTTTCCAGTTCCGCCGGCACTGGCACCACGGACATCACAACCCTGTCATCGGTGACCGGCAGCGTAAAGGTGGGCATGAGCGTCAGCGGGCCCGGTGTTCCGGCTGACACCACTGTGGCCAGTGTGACCTACACCAATGGCGCCATTACCGGGATTCGTCTGGACAAGGAGTTGACCAGCACGGCTGGGGGCAGCTTTACGTTCACTTCCACCGTCACAGCCGGCACCAGCTACACCGGCGCCCACGGCTCCCTTCAGCTCAATGCCAATGGGTCTTACACCTATACCCCTGCGACAGACAATGCAGCGCTGGCAGCGGGCGAGTCGGCTGTGGAGAAGTTCGACTACACCATGCGGGACACGGCCGGGGCCACCAGCACGGCGAGCCTTTACATTACAGTGTACGGGAGCGGCTCGTCAGACCCGATTGCCAATGCCGACACCGCCGATGGGGCGTCAGCGGCGATCGAAACAGGCACAGCGGCTGGTAGCACTGCCAGCGGCAATGTCCGAACCAATGACACCGACCCGCAAGGCACGGCCCTTCTCATCACCCGGGCCGGGGCCAGCAGCACCGCCAGTGCCATCACGGCAGGTTCCACTTCCACGTCCAACGGCCTGTCAATCGCGGGCAGCTATGGCTCGCTGGTTATCGGCGAGGACGGCAGCTACATCTACACGCCCGACGACAGCAACACCACCGTCAACGCCCTGCGCACAAGCAGCGATACCCTGACCGATCGCTTCGTTTATCGCGTTTCCGACGGGACCAACTTCAGCGAAAGCTCGCTCACTGTCACCATAAAAGGCGCGAATGACGCGCCCACCGCCACTGCTGACACGGCGCTGGCGGTTGAAGAGGGAGGCACCGCCAATGGCACCAGTGGCGTCAACCCCGGTGGCAATCTGCTGACCAACGACAGCGACGTCGATAGCGGCGACTCGCGCACCGTCTCTGCTTTCTCGCATGCCACCGGCGGCGCCGGTGTCGTTGGGGGCGCAGCCCTCAGCGGCACGCACGGCACCCTGACGCTGAGCTCGGCAGGGGTTTACAGTTTCGCAGTCGACAACAACAGTGCCACAGTGCAAGCCCTGCAGGCCGGGGCAACACTGAACGAGACCTTCAACTACACGATTGCCGATGCCGCTGGGGCAACGGCCAGTTCAACGCTGACCATCACAATCTCCGGCGTCAATGATGCCCCGGTCAACACCGTGCCAGGTGCCGCCTACACGGTGGATGAGGCCAGCACGGGCAATGCCCTGGCAGGGCTTTCCGTGGGCGATGTGGACAGCACCACGGTCACCACCAAGCTGACCGTGGTGCGCGGGACACTGGCGGTTGGCACCCTCGGCACGGCCACCATCAGCGCAGGGGCCTCGGGCTCCTCGACGTTCACCCTGTCAGGCACGCCCGCCGCTGTCGCCAGTGCGCTCGCCACCATTACTTACACGCCGCAGGACGGCTTCAATGGCACCGACACCCTGACGCTGCTCAGCACCGACGCCGAGGGGCTGGTGGATACCGACGCCGTGGGCATCACGGTAAGCCCCGATGCGCGGGCGCTTACGGTAACGGGCACTACGGTCAATGAGGCCTCGGCCTATGCCCTGTTCACCGTTGGCGGCGCCAGCGGCCAGCGGGTGCAACTGGCACTGAGCGATGTGTCCACCACCGTGCGCAGCGACTACACGGGCGTGCTCGAGTATTACGACGGCGTCAACTGGCAGCCATATTCGAGCGGCGCCTGGGTCAGCATGCCGGGTGCGACCATGCTGGTGCGCACCGCCGTGTTGCCCGATTCGGCCTCGGAAGGCGCCGAGGTGCTGCGGCTGTCTGCTGTCAATCGTGCCAGTGTGGCAGCCACGGGCGATACTACGCTGGTGGATGCTGGCACGGGCCTGACTTATGACGGCACGGTGACAGGTGGTACTGCCAATTCCGCCAGCACAAACCTGGACGATGACAGGCCGCTCAGCGTCAACAACATCGCGGTCAACGAGGCCTCGACGCACGCTGTCTTTACGGTAAGCGGCACCACTGGACAGGTCATCACGCTGGCGCTGATCGCAGGTTCGGCAACAGCAGGCACCGATCATGGCAATGCACTGGAAGTCTGGGACGGAGCGGCCTGGCAGCCCTATGGTGCCTCTGCGACGCTCACCTCCAGCACCTTGCTGGTGCGCACCAGCATCACCAATGACGGCACATTCGAAGGCCCGGAAACTTTTGCGCTGCGAGCCACCAATGCCGGCGGCGGCGCCAGCACTGGCACGGCAACGATCCTGGATGACGGGAGCGGGCTGAAGTATGACGGCACCGTCAGCGGCGGCGCACCAGTCACCACGAGCGCTGGACTGGACAACGATCTCTCGGTAGCAGTGGTGGGCGCCGGGCCAGTCAACGAGGCGTCGGCCTACGCCATGTTCACCATCACGGCTTCTCAGGGCGCCGCACTGACACTCGCCCTGTCACAAACCGGAACCACTGTGGCAACCACCACAGGGTTCACGATGGCGTTTTCCACTGACGGGGGCACCACCTGGACCAGCTACTCCCCCAGCAGCACCCCGGTTGTTCCCGGTGCCATTGGCGGCGGCACCGGCACTGTTTACGTGCGCGTGGATATCGCAACGGAATCCGACCTTCTGCAGGAGGGCGCTGAGACCTTCAGTCTCACGGCCACGCTGGGCGCCGACGCCGCGTCGCCCTTGTCGAGCTCCGCGCAGGTCGCCATCGTGGACGATGGCACGGGCCTGCGTTATGACGGCACACTGACGGGCGGTGTCCCCACCTCGAACAACACCGGGCTCGACAACGATGTGGCGACTGGAGGTCTGACCCTGACAGGCACCAGCGTGACAACCAGCGAGACCGGCACCAACGCCAGCTTTACGGTGAAGCTCAACAGCCAGCCCACGGCCGATGTCACCGTCACCCTCACGGGACTCGACAACACCGAAGGCTCGCTCAGTACGACCACGCTGACCTTTACCAACAGCAACTGGAACACGGCGCAGACCGTCACTATCACCGGCGTCGATGACCCCTTGGACGATGGCGACATCGCGTACACGCTTACAGCCACAAGCAGTTCCACGGACGCCAATTACACGGGAGCCAATGCCCGCACCGGCACCGTGAGTGTCACCAACACGGACGACGACTCTGCCCCGACCCTGAGCATTGATGATGTGACGGTGGGCGAAAGCAACGGGACAGCGACTTTCACCGTGACGCGCAGTGGCGCGACCGGTGGCACCACGACAGTGGACTATACGACGGCCAGCGGCACTGCTGCCTCCGGGACCGACTTTACTGCTGCTTCGGGCACGCTGACTTTCGCGCCGGGTGAAACCAGCAAGTCGATTACGGTATCGATCACCGATGACTCCAATGTGGAGGGCAGCGAGGGCTTCACGGTAGGGCTGAGCAACATCGCCGATGCGAACAGCGGCGCGGAATCGATCAGCGACAGCACCGGCGCCGGGACCATTACCGACAACGACAGCGCCGGCCTGTCTCTCACCGGCGGACCGCTCACGACCAGCGAGACTGGCACCAGCGCCCCATTCAGCCTGGTGCTGACCAGCCAGCCCGCGGCCGATGTCACCGTCACCTTGGGCGGGCTCGACAGCACCGAGGGACGCCTGAGTGCCACCACTTTCACCTTCACTCCCGCCAACTGGAACGTGGCGCAGAGCGTTACTGTCACCGGCGTGGACGACCCGCTGATCGACGGCACGCAGAGCTACACCCTGAGCGCCACCACCAGCTCCAGCGATGGCAACTACGGCGGTGCCAATGCCCGCAGCGCGAGCGTCGCGGTGAGCAACACTGACGACGATGTGCAGCGCGTTACCGCCATAACCCCCGGTGCGGCAGTACCGGAAGGGCAGCCCCTGGGCTTCGACGTCACACTCAGTGCGGCCTCCACCCGGACGGAAACCTATGCTTTCAGCCTGGGCGGGACTGCCGGCACCGCGGACTGGACCGAGCTGCAGGCGACCAACGGCGTCACCATCGATCTGGTACGCGGACTGGTGACCATCCCGCCCGGCGTGACGAACTTCACCTTCAGGGTAGTGACGAAAGACGATCCGATCGTCGAGGACGCCCGGGAGACATTGGCATTGACGCTCGGCGGCGCTCTGGGCACGGGCGGCATTATGGACAACGACACGCGACCCGCGCCGCCCGTCATCGTCGATGTCAGCGAGACGGCGACCGACCCGACGCCCGCAGACCTGCTGACTGGCGACACCACGCAAGTGCTGCGGATACTGGGCACGCCCGGACTGCCGGTGCTGCTCTACACGCGGGATGGTCAGCAGATCAACCCCGTCGGATACAGCGTCACGGAGATTGCGCCCGGCGTCTTTACTCTGGATGCCCAGGGCATCAACCTCAATGTCGGCGACTATGTGGTGCGGCAAGTGGATCCGGGCGGCAACGAAAGCCCCGATTCCAACCAGTTCACTGTGGACAGTACGCCAGAACTTGAAGAGAACACGCTGGCTCGCATAATCATTCCGGGGCAAGGGCTCAGTGGCCGCTTTGAAGTGATCGACCAGAACAGGGTGAACCTGACCCCGTTCCAGGCGAGCCGTCCACCCTCGCTGTGGTACGACTCCGACGGTGAGCGGGCGCTGTTCGGTCTGCAGGGCGGCAGTGCCGCAGGAGCCCAGACCAGCCTGCGCCTGGCTAATGGGTCCACGCTCGACGTCGACAGCATCACCGGCGCCTACCTCTACAAGCCCAGCAGCGATGCCATCCTGGATGTCTTCCCTGTCACGGTGCGCGATCCCGGTGGCAAGGGCGGCAATCTGGCCTTGAGCTTCGAGGTGCGTGACCTGCTCGACCGCGATGGCGTCCCGGCCACAACCGAGGAAAAATTGGCGACGCGACTGACTGGCACGGCGGACAATAACGGCGATGGGGTTGCGGACGCCAACCAGAATGCCGTGACCACCATGGCGTGGACGCGTCAGGACTACTTCTCCAACGCGGTGCAAGGGCAGATCGAGCAGGTACCCGAAACCTCAGTGGTGACCGTGGTCGCCAATCAATTGCTGGAAGGAACCGAGGTCAGCCCGATCGCGCAGCTGATCAATTTTGATGTCCTGCCTGTCAGCCGCGGTGGCTTCGACGGCCTACCGATGACAAATCTGGGCACTAGCGTCTCCGCATCCCTGGGATGCGCTGGCTTTCTCGATAGAGCCACTGCAGAGCCTGGGCCTGATCGATGTGGATGCAAGCCGCCCGGGGCTGCAACAGCGAGTGACGATCGATATCAGCCGAGCCTCAGTTCTGGAAGGCGATTTCCAGGCGTATTACAAGTGGATCAGCGCGGACACGATACTGGCGGCAGCGCAGGCAGGGGTTCCGCTGATCACGTTCGATAATGTTGCGCTGGTGTCCACCAGTCAGGCGGGCTGGTATGACTTTACCCAGCGCACGCCCAATGGAGATGGAGCTCGCTTCTTGTCCAGCAACGGCAAGATTACGGGAATTGAACTCATCCTGACCGACAACGCCTTTGGGGATATCGACTTCACCACAGGGCGCCTCACAGACCCCGGCATGCCAGTGGCCCGGCCAGACACCATGCCGCCCATCATCACCGGGCCCAGCGGGGGTCCCGGAGCCCTCAGCAGTCTCAAGAGCATTCCGGAAAATACCCGCAGCGTATTCCAGTTCAAAGCGAATGAAGCAGTGGGATGGTCTATGGAGGGCGGTGTCGATGCCCCCCTGTTCCGACTGGATGCAGACGGCAACTTGAGCTTTATCGCGGCGCCAAACTTCGAGGCCCCCAGCGATGTCGGCAGCGACAATCGTTATGAGCTTACGATCAAGGCGGTGGATGGCTCGGGCAATGCCGCGACGCAGCGGGTGACTGTTCAGATCACCGATGTTCCGGAACCGGTGCCCATGTTTCGCGCAGACCTGCGATCGGGCGATCGTATGCTGACCCTGGACTTTGCTGGCGCTCAGAATACGGCGCGTGCCGAGGGGGGTACCTCGGGTGTCGAGTTCTGGGTGATGTCGGAACCTGCCAACGCTTTTGTGCCCCTGTCAGCGTGGCGCAACCTGCTGACTGGCGACTTGTTTTATGCTCCCAAGGACGCTGAACTGCCGTATGCGTGTTATGTGCCCGTCAATAATGGATATCTTGGGTATGTTCCTCGTGCGGGCCAGGGTGCCTTCGACTTGCATCTGTGGATAGACGCTCGCGGAATTACACAGATTGTGAGCCTCGATACCGCGTTGCAGATGGGTCTTTCTGCCAAGGGCTATGCGGATCTGGGGGCTCTTTTCGCTTCCGCTGCACAAGTCGACGGTACGCCGATGGTGGGGCTTGTTGGTGTTGAAACTCTGTCGGGCGGCTGATGGCCGGCCCTGTGCCTACTGCTGACACAAGGATTGCTCTTATGATGTTGAAGAGATTTGTTGCACGACTGCCGAGTCTAGCGCTTGGTTTGCTCGCTCTCTGGTCGCTTGGGATACAGACGCCATCTGCGTGGGGGCAGGCGGCTAATGGCACCGAAGAGCCCTCCACGTTTTCAGCGGACGATCCGGCCTGGGTCGTGTCGCTTGCCGGTGGGCAGGCACAAGGACCGTCCTCCCTCCCCTTGCAGGTCAATCTGGGCGGCCTTAGAGCCATACAGCTCGATGGCTCTGTCGACCTGGATCGGGGGCAAGCCGTGACGCTGTCTCTGGCACGGCAGTTCTGGGGCCGGGAATCGGATAACGGCAAGCGCCGCTATCCTCTACGCCTGGAACTAGAGGGTTTGCGGGCCGACGTCCAACGCACGCAACTCGCGTTAGGTGTGTCCACGACCGACTTGTCTGATCAGATCGACGTCGAGGGTATTTTCGCCAACGCTTTGCTGCGGGTAATGAAGACCGACCATCTGCAAGGCTGGATCGGTGCGGGTGCTGGGCGCATTCGGCAATCGACGCAGGACGCCAGTGCCGCGCTGCCGGGGTGCGCCTGCCTGAACGCCGCCGAGGGCGATGGCAACGCCTGGCGGGCAAAGTTGCGCCTGGAGTGGATACCGCAGGCTGAAGAAGATACTGATTGGGCCATATTCCTGGAGGGTGCCTACAGCAAACTGCCCACCTTGCGCACCCCGGCCGGCGTATATCCCTCAAGCTCTTACGACAAATGGGGTTTGTGGACACTGACTGCTGGCATTCGCCTTCGTTTTTGAGCCTCCTCCCATGAGCCAACCCGATCTTGCTGCCCCTGTCGTCTGGAACAACCTGAAGCTGGAGTATGTCGGCCCGCTGTCGCTGGACTACGATCTGGACAGCAAGGATCGCAATGCCAGGCTCAAAATTACCAATGTCGGCACGTCGACAGTCGAGAACATTTACTTTCAGATCGCGATTCAAGGCCTTGGCGACTACCCGAAAGTGACTGGCGATGGCGGCTTCGCCGTCTTTCCCAATGGCGGCAATATTGATCTTGCTCCGGGTCAGACCTACGTCGCTCAGAATTGGCTGCAGGGGATTTACGAGGGGCGTTTCGGCAATACCCCGCCGGCCAGCGGGCAGACCAAGACCTATAGCCTGGATTTCATCCTCGCCACCGACAACGCTGCCTTTCAGCGCGCGAATCCGACCGCCGACCCAGTGCTGGCCGGCAAGTTGACGCAGCAGATCGCATTTACCCGCAACGACTACGGCCCCAGCGAGTTTCGGACGACAACATCGGCCGAGTTGACAGACGGACAGACGCTGTCCGGCACCATTGCAACACCCAATGGTCCTCTCACAGGCCTGACGGTAGAAATTGCCACGCCGTACAGCCGGTGGTACGCGGTGGATGTGCGCAGCAGCTCCACGCAAGCCAGCTTCGCTACCAAAGTCCCTGCGCGCGATGACTGGATCGTGCGCGTAACAGCCGATGACCTGGCCTCGCGGACCTTCACCGCCTCGCAACTGGCCGAGGCTGGCCCTATCACCCTTGGTGCCGTGAGCGATCTGAGTTTTGGCTACCAGGTGGCAAAGACGGCTGTGGCGCCGGTGGGCTACTGGCGCGGCGCGGTGAGTGAATCCGAAAAGACAGTCGTGCTGATACCGGGGCAGGAAAACTGGTCAGACCCCGGCGATGACGCCGCCGATGCCGCATTGCGGGCGCGCTCGTTGATCCGCAAATACACCTTCAGTGGGGAGCTGCTTTGGGAGTACGCGCCTGGCTGGGAGACCTGGGGTGGCGACATGTCGGCTGACGGCAGTCGCGTGGTGTTTATGGTGACCCCCGACATCTCGCGCTACCGCGCAGGCGAGTGGAAGCTGGGCGTGCTCAATGGCCGGACGGGGGAGCTTCTTTGGTCGGTAAACGGTCAAGTCCCCTATCTGGAAGGACTGGAAGCCTCGGTCAGTCCCGATGGGCGCTATGTGGCGGCCGGGTCCTCGCAAGGTGCGCTTGGGGTTCATGACGGCAGTTCAGGCGCCCTGCTCTGGCAGAAAGTCGCCGGAACTTTCGGTCAGGTCCGCAAGCTGCTTTTCGTGGGAGAGCATCTTTATGTCGGTTCTGGTGACGGCTTCCTGGTCAAGCTTGTGGCCGCCACCGGCGCACAAGTGTGGAAGTCCTTTGTCGGCGGCTGGCCATTCGTGAACGGACTGGATGTGAATGAGACAGCTGGCCTTCTTGCAGTCGGCACCAAGTCCAAGGACACCAGTGTGGTGGACGCGTTGACAGGCGAGGTGCTCTGGTCGAAGCAGACCGGCGCGCTTGACGCCGTGATATCGCCCGATGGCAACTACGTGGCCAATTTCTACGGCGATATTTTCAACGCGCGCACGGGTGCTCTTGTGGGACAGACAGGGGTGGGTGCGACAGTCCAGTTTTCACCGGACAGCCAGTACCTGATCCAGGCCGACCGGGGCCTTGTCACCATAGCGGACCTGAGCGGCAAGGTGCTGTCTCGGATTGTTGACAGCACGGACACCCAGGCGGGCAGCGGCGAACAGGCTCAGTGGAGTTACTTGAGCACCGACGGCACCACCCTGATCGTTGCCAGTCGCGACATGGATACTCCGGGCGAGAGGGCATTGGCGATCTGGACCCGTGGCGATCCGGTGGTTTCTACCAGCAACTCCTCCGGAGGGGCATCGGGCGGCACCGGACAAAATGGCGGTACCCCGCCTGTCAGCAACAGCAGCGCCTCGGCGGGAAACGACAGGTTGACAGCTCAGCCAGGAATCAACCAGATCGATGGTCTCGGGGGCGTCGACACAGTGGTCTATTCGCTTCGCCGCGCGGATTTCCAGATCGTGACCGCCGGGGACAACACCGTGGTGCGCTCAACCAATGGGGTGTTCATCAACGCCCTGAAAAATGTGGAGCGCATCCAGTTTCAGGACACTTCGGTGGCACTTGACCTGACTGGCAATGCCGGAATCACGGCACGCATCCTCGGCGCGCTGGCAGGCAAGCAGGCGCTTAACAACAAGGCCTATGTCGGTATCGGGCTCGATTTGCTGGACAAAGGGATGTCCGTGACCGAACTGGCCGGATTGGCGGTGGAGACACTGGGCATCAAGGGCAAGGACCAACTTGTGACGACCCTCTGGACAAATATCGCTGGCGCACCGCCTACGGCGGCGAACAAGGCACCCTATCTGCAACTGCTCGACAATGGCCTGGCCTTTGCTGAATTTGCCCGCCTGGCGGTCGAAAGCAGCGAAAACGCCGCGAGCATTGGCTTGGTCGGGCTGTTGCTCAGCGGGATTGAGTATCAGCCTGTCGCCTGAGTGCTGCGACATGACAGCCGGGCTTACTGCGTTCTAGTTGCTGAAATTGCTCATGACAACGGATTCTGGCGAGAAGGCGTCGACGAAGACACCGATCAGGCTCACGTCCGCTGCCGTCGTCGTTTGATTGTTGTCGACATCAACCACCGAGAACAGGAATTGTCGCGTCCCGTCGTCTGTCATCAGGACCAGAGCTCCCTGGTTAGCGCCTGTCGTGTTTGTCAGAAAATCTGCGCCCGGGCCACCATCAGCCAGTTGCAGGACGGCCCTTGCCACGGCATTGGCTACGGTGGTGTCACTCCCCAGCTGGTCTGCACCGGCGCCGATACGGTAAAGCGTCGCGCGACCGGCACCGGCAAGCGCTGCAGTATCGGCCGGATAGTCCTGCTGCACCACACCGTTGGCATTGGTGATGGCATTGGCGAGGCTGTCGCTCCCCGGATCGCCGACAAGATCCAGACCCACCATCCCAAACAGCACCAGGCTATCGGCATCTGCACCGGTGCCAAAGCTGAAGCCTTGCAGGGTATCGGCTGCGTCTCCTGCCCCAACGTCGATGAAAACGATATCGCGCTCGGCCAGCGCGGAGCGCAAAAGAAGTGTGTCGGCACCGGCATCGCCGGAAAGCATATCCGCCCCGGTGCCTCCACTCAGACTGTCATCGCCCGGCCCGCCTGAGAGGAAATCCGCCCCGCTGCCCCCGAGCAACGTGTCATGACCGGCCTTGCCGTCCAGGGTGTCGTCGCCAGAGCCGCCCAGAATGAAGTCGGGGCCGGTCCAGCCGTCCACCACATCGTCAGCGCCGCCAGCATCGATGTAGTGGGATGATGCACGCCACCCAGGCGCGCCGGCATTGATGTTATCGGGTTCGCCTCTGCCCAGGACCAGGAACTGAGAAGACACAGCGCTGAGCTTTTCGGTGTCGTTGCTGCGCAGTGTCACCGTGCCGCGCTTGATCAAGTTGCTTGGGTTGGCCAAGGTCGTCGAGCCCTGATTGAAGCTGCCCAGCACGCCGTTGACAGATAACCTGAGTTCGCCCGACTCGCTTAAGAAGACCTGAAAACCCGTGTCCGTGCCGCTGAACGAAAGCGTGGGAGGAGGAAGGCTGATGCGATGGTCCACCACTACTTGCGGCAACAACTGCGTGATGGGCAGATTGGCAGCCCGGGAGAAGCTGCTGTTGACAGCCCAGTCAGCGTTGTAGGGCGCATCCACTCGGAGCGCCAACTGCTGATAGGTGTACGACACCTGATTGTCGGTGTAGCCACGCTGCAGCAGATTGGCGGCATTTCGCAACAGGTAGGCAGGGTCGCGCAGCATCGCGGCGAGCGCCTGCTCTGATGCCAGGAGGGGATCGGGGCTGGCCAGGATCTGTGTCCAGTCACGCTCATCCAGATTGCTGCCAATATTGCCGTACAAAGACATCACGGCACGCTGCACATTGGCAGGACTGGGCTCACGATTGGCGAGCAGGAGTTGCAACGAGGACATCGGGGCCGGCGCGCTTAAATGTTGAAATCGATCATGGTGATGCCGGCGATATTGGTCGAGTTTATGAACTGCGCGATGAGCGTGACTTCTCCGACATCAGTGGTATGGCTGTTGTTGGCGTCCACTACCAGGAACAGGAAATGACGCGTGCCGTCATCGGTCAGCAGCACGAGCCCGCCCTGATCTGCTGCTGTCGTGTTCGCGAGGAAGTCGATGCCGTCCGTCAGCTCGGCGAGGGCACGGGTCTCTGCATTGGCCATTGTGGTGCCAGCGCCCAATTGGTCAGCCCCAGCGATCGTGTAAAGGGTGCTGACGTCGGGCACAAATCCGCCGGGGTTGGGGGCTGTGTCGGCCGGATAAGCCAGATTGGTAGTCCCAGCACCGCTGTCTGCATTAGTCGTCAGCGAGCCAGCGGCGCCGCCGATCAGGCCCAGGCCCGCCGGGACAGTCAGGTCGAAACGGTCAAACCCGTTACCGCCCAGGCCGCCGCCAAAGTGGAAGCCATCGATCACATCTGCGCCATCGCCGGAAACAAGGTCAAAGATCACCACTTCCTGCTCCAGCACACCAGCGTTCAGCTGCAAGGTATCCGTGCCAGGCCCGCCGACCAGGGTGTCCCAGCCTGTGCCGCCGGTGAGAACATCGTCGCCAAAATCACCTCTGAGCTGATCAGACCCGGAGCCGCCGAAGAGGCTGTCATTACCCGTATCGCCCAACACCAGATCGTCACCGGCGCCCGCGAGAACGTAGTCGTTACCGTCTCCGGAGAGAACCGCGTCATTGCCATTGCCAGCGTCGACATAGTCAGCCCTGTTGCCTTGCGCCACTGTATTGATGGTGTTGTTGGCATTGGTGCCCAGAATCACGAACTGTGTGCCTGTGGCACTGGTCTTTTGCGAATAACTTCCCGTCAAGGTCAAGGTGCCTTGCACCACAGCCGCTCTTGCCGTACTGAGCACTGTAGCACCCTGGGTGACATCGCCAATCGGACCAGAGACAGACAGGCGCAAGGCGCCTGCCTCGCTGGCTGTCAGAGTGAAGCCATCTGCCGCAGCGCTGAAACCAAGCGTGGGGGTGGGCAACCCCTGCTGCTGATCTGAGGCCGCTTGCGCGAGCAGGGCAGCAGGGCCGACGTTGGCCGCAGAAGCAAACACGGTTCCATTTGCCCAAGCGGGGCTGTAGATGAAACCGACGCGGCTGGCAAGTTGTTGATAGGTGAGCACGATCTGACTTTCGGTATAGCCACGCACCAGTAACTGATTGGCGTTGCGCAGAAGGTAAGCGGAGTCCTGGTACTGCGCCCTGAGCGCCGCCTCGGCGGCTGCCAGTGGATCTGAAGCAGCCAGAATGCTTGTCCAGTTACGCTCTTCAAGGTTGTTGCCAACATGGCTGTAGAGCGTGTTGACGGCGCGGATGATCAATTGTGGAGTGGGCGACTGAGTGCCGATGAGCAATAGCACGGAGGACATGGGGCGTCTCGGTAGTGAATAATATTTGTACTATTGTTCACAAAAAAGGCAGCCGGAGACAAGAGCAGATATGAATATTTTTTGATCGAAGTTCGCGCGTGAGAAAGTCAAATAGCTGGTAAGAATATTAAGACAAGTAAGGAAATAGACTCCAATTTTTGATTTCGCTTTTTAATTAAAAATTGCTCTCTATTAACTATTAAAAATTATTATTAATACGTTCCATATTCTATTAATCTGGTGATTTATTTTTGCGCTTTATCCTATTTTTAGATATGAAGCTCTTTCCTTTACGCGCTCAATTTAGAGGTTTTTCCATATTTTAATTTGCTGCTGCCTCTTTCGATCGCAGATAAAAAAGGGCCGACTCATTTCGGAATCGGCCCTCTACTTCTAGACTTTCTGCACACCAAAATTCAGCGTGCGAGAGAGTCGGGTTACACGAAATTACCGGCGACGAGGTTGTCAGAATCGACACCGACTAGGACTACCGGAGACGCGTTTGTATCAATGTCTCCACCTGCGCCTGCATAACCTTGAACGATCAAAGTATCTGCACCAACGCCATCGGCAGTAACGGTAAATGTAC
>JACCDP010703103.1_pt1 | contig 17602 bp, 18 predicted proteins | sample 7445841 | NCBI WGS metagenome assembly JACCDP01 (sample SAMN15323441, study PRJNA562643) | freshwater metagenome | isolation source: river surface water | place: USA:Blue River Watershed | collected 2017-08-17
ACTAGATTGTCATTAGATCTCTTAAGTACTGCATCAATTAATCATTGGAGTACTATATTATCAGTTAGTGGTTATTTATCATCCGTTAATGCAAGCTTATTGAGCTTGTCAAATTCACTTAGTATTACAAGTGTTGCTCATTGGGATGCATTACAAAGTTTGAGTGCAAATACACATGCTTCATTACAAGCTTTAGATCTTACAAGTCATAATCATTGGGATACTATCATATCTCTCAGTGGATACGTAAGTAGTGTTAATGCTAGTTTAATGAGTTTAAGTAATTCATTGTCATTAACATCATCTGCTCAATGGACAACTATGATGTCACTTAGTAATTACCTCTCCACTGTTAATTTATCAATGATGTCACTTAGTAATTACGACAATACACGTATTTCTGAATTAGTTTATTTAGTTTCACGTGACACTGGTTCTTCAACATTAAAGATTGGTGACGTCGGTGTTAATACAATTTACATCGGTGGTAATACAAATGGTACTACACAAACAATTGTTATTGGTACTGCAAATGACAACGTTATTATCTCAGGTCAATTAACAAATATTCAAACTACTAATTTACAAGTAAGTGACAATCGTGTACGTTTGAATTTAGGTGGTATTACTTACGCTGATGCTGGTATTGAAATTGAAAATAATGGTAGTGTTGCTGCTGATATTAAATTAAGTGGTGTTACTGGACATTTCATTATTAATAACGCTGATGGTACACGTATTGATGTCGTTAGTATTTCTACATATGCTTATAGTTTATCAGAATCATTATCTGCTACATCTCAATTCCATTGGGACAAGATTAGTTTATTATCAGATGATTCATACACTATGTCATTACGTGTACATGATCTTAGTACATACGTTAGTGATGTAAATGCTAGTCTTATGAGTTTAAGTAATATTCTTAGTATTACATCAGAATACCATTGGAATAATTTAAGTTTACTTAGTTATTCAACAAGAACTTCTCTTGATCTCTTACAATCAACAAGTGTTATTCATTGGGATACTGTCATGTCATTAAGTAATTCATTATCAATTACATCAGAATACCATTGGAACAACTTAAGTTTATTAAGTTTCAATACTACATTATCTCTTGATCTCTTACAATCTGCAAGTGTATATCATTGGGATACTGTAATGTCATTGTCAAATTCATTGTCAATTACATCTGAAAATCAATGGAATAACTTAAGTTTACTTAGTTATTCAACAAGAACTTCTCTTGATACATTACAATCTACAAGTGTATATCATTGGGATACTATAATGTCATTATCAAATTCATTGTCAATTACATCTGAAAATCAGTGGAATAACTTAAGTTTACTTAGTTACAATACTACATTATCTCTTGATACATTACAATCTACAAGTGTGTATCATTGGGATACTGTTATGTCGTTATCCAATTCATTATCAATAACATCAGATTACCATTGGACAATTATAAGTTCATTAAGTCATTTAGTTGCTGCTACAGGTGCTGTAACAATATCAGAATTATCAGATAATACATACATGTCATTAACTGCTTTATTAAGTGTTTCTGAATATCATTGGACAACTATTATGTCATTATCAGATTACGTCAGTGTAAATGTTGTAAGTTTATTAAGTTTATCAGATTCACTTAGTTCTACAAGTGTTTACCATTGGGATACAATATTGTCATTAAGTAATGATACTAGAATGTCACTTGATCTATTACAATCTACTAGTGTACATCATTGGGATACTATTATGTCATTATCAGATTACTTAAGTGTTAACGTCGTAAGTTTATTATCACTCAGTAATTCATTGTCAATTACTTCAGAACATCATTGGAATACAATAAGTCAATTAAGTTACGACACACGTTTGTCATTAGATCTCTTAAGTACTGCTTCTGTTGGTCATTGGACAACTATGATGTCACTTAGTAATTATCTCAGTCAAACTGTTGTTTCATTCTTATCATTATCAGGATACGTCAGTAGTGTTAATGCATCATTAATGAGTTTAAGTAATTCACTTAGTGCTACAAGTGTATATCAATGGGCACAGATTTCAAGATTATCTGTATCATTAAGTAATTTAATTGTGTCATTCAATTCATTCTTAAATGGTCAAGTTACTGCTGCAAACTTAAGTGTAACAAACTTAAGTGTTAATATAATCAATGTAGCAAGTGGTATTAATTTTGCAGGAACACAAATGACTGTCAATACAACAAATACAACATATAATCAAGCTGTTACATTTAATGCTGCTACAACATTTAATAATAACGCTATTACAGCAAATGCTGGTATGAATGTAACTGGTACAATAAGTGTAAATGCTGGTGATATTTATTCAAAATATAATGCTGTAAATGGTTTAGGAGGTAATATTTATGCTTCTGGTGGTAATGTGACTGTGACATCATCTGGAGGAAATGGTGGTAATGTATATGCACAATACGCAAGTTTTCAAAGTCTTCAAACAGCTTTAAATATAAGTGCAGGTACTAATATAACTGCAACTACTTATATATCAACAAAACAAATATATGCAATCGGTGCTGATGGTTTAGGTACTGCTCATGCATTCTTTACAAATGGTGCTATTAGTGCTGTAAATTCACCAATGTATTTTACAGGAACTGGTGGTATACAAACAACAAATGTATCAATTAGTGTAAATGGTGCAGGTTTAATTTTAAGTAGTAATGCAGTTTTAAGTATGAGAGACGGTTGTAATTTATTAATTGGTACTGGTTATATGTCAATTTCAGGTAGTATTTATGGTCAATCACAATTAAGAATATCTGGATTGATGTCTGCTGGTTCTGATGGTTGGATTGCTGGTAATATGTCTATTCAAAATAATTTGTACGTTTCAGGTGGTGCTACATTATCTGGTACTGTTAGTATCATTAGTGGTCGTTTGAATGTTAGTCAACAAGCTATTTCCATTACAAATACTATCGTCAGTATTGCTGATACAAATAACGTCTTACAACCTGCTGGTATTACATTATCTGGTCAATACACTAAACTTAGTATTGTAAGTTCCGCTGGTATTTATACAGATGGTACTACTATATCCGTACAAGGTACACAAGGTGGTATTACATTATCTGGTAATAACGTCAGATTATCCATTCTCAGTTCTGCTGGTATATACATGTCTGGTACATCAATGAGTATTATGGGTGGTGGTATGACATATTCAGGTACTAACGTAAGTGTTCTTGGTGGTCAAATGACATTATCAGGTGTTACAATGAGTGTATTAAGTTCTGCTGGTATTACTATGGCTGGTAATGGTACTACATTAAGTATTCAAAATGCTGCTGGTGTAATAATGACATCCGCTGTTATGTCTGTATTTGCTCCTACTATTAATACATCTGCTGGTATTGTATTCGATGGTGCTAATACTACATTATCTATTGTAAATGGTGGTAAAGTTTACTTCGTTGATACATTCATGTCCATGATTGGTACTGGTACTGGTGGTATTATCATGTCAGGTGCTAATAAATTATTATCACTTACTACTGGTGCTGGTATGGTTATTGATGCTGGTAAATTATCTGTTACTGGTACTGGTAGTGGTATTACATTAACTGGTGCTGCTCGTATGAGTATTCAAGATGCTGGTATGTTTATTTCTGGTTCCGTATTGAGTATCAATGGTACTAATTCACATGGTATTACTATGTCAAATACTATATTATCAATAACTAGTTCAGGTGGTATTTACACTAATGGTACAACAATGAGTGTACAAGGTACTGCTGGTGGTATTACATTATCTGGTGCTAACGTTAGATTATCTGTATTAAGTTCTGCTGGTATTGTTATGGTTGGTACATCATTATCTGTTACTAACGGTGGTGTATTCTTAAGTGGTACTAACTTATCCATGAACGGTGGTGCTGTAGTATTATCAAATACAACTGTTACTTTAACAAGTAATGCTAATATGACTATCAATGGTGGTACTGGTTTATCATTATTAGGTGCTCAAATAACATTATCTGGTGCTAACATGAATATCGTAAGTTCTGCTGCTGTTAACTTACGTGATACTGTTATGACTGTTTCTGGTTCTACTGGTGGTATTACATTACGTGATGGTGCTGGTATTAATATTACAGGTGCTGGTATGTTATCTATAGGTGCTGGTGGTATTAGCATAAGTGGTGTTACAAATATGTACGGAAACGTTAATATCTCTGATACTAAGATTTTAAGTATTGGTACTGGTGGTGCTGTTATTAATGGTCCATTAGTTATCAATAACTTAACTGATCTCTCCACAAATTATACATATACTTTAAGTGTACGTGTTGATGCATTAAGTACTTCATTATTAAATACATCACAAAACTTATGGAATAACATCAGTGCTCTTAGTTTCAATACACAATCACGTCTTAGTATTTTAGAATACGTCGTTTCACGTGACGGTTCTAATAATTTATACCTCGGACAATCTGCTGCTAATATATACATCGGTGCTCCTAATAATACTGGTGTTGCACAAACAATTGTTATTGGTACTGCTAATGATACCGTTGTTATCTCTGGTACACTCACTGCTATACAAACTACCAACGTCGAAGTAAGTGACGCTGCATTTACTCTTAATAAAGGTGGTATTGTTACAACAAATGCTGGTTTATATGTTGAAAAGAATGGTGTCGCTGATGCTGCTTATTTCTTACTCAACACTGCTGGTGAATGGAATATGAAGAATACTGACGGTTCTACTTACAATCTTAAATTGTCATTAGATTCCATTAGTACACAAATAAGTGCTAATAATTATTTCGTTAGATCTACATTATCAACTGCTAATATTAGTGTTGTATCAGATGCTTGGATTGGACGTAATATGTCTGTCATTGGAAATATTTACACCTCAAATGTTTCTGTATTATCTGACGTTTTCGTTGGTAGAACTTTAAGTGTTATTGGAACTGCTTATGTTTCAAATGTTTCAGTATTATCTGATGTATTCGTTGGTAGAACTTTAAGTGTCATAGGAACTGCTTATGTATCAAACGTTTCCGTATTATCTGACATCTTCGTTGGTAGAACTTTAAGTGTCATTGGAAATATGTTCGTATCGAATATTTCTGTATTATCAAATGCTTACATCGGTTTAGATTTAAGTGTCGTTAGTAATATATACGCTGGTAATGAAATACGTGCTTCTGGTGATATCATTGCATTTTATAATGCATCAGATTTCAGATTAAAGAAAGAAGTACAAGAACTCGATTACAATATGTTAGAAACAGTCGTTATGAAATTACGTCCTGTTGAATTCACTTGGAAAGAAGATATCCATTATGCTCCTAGAAGAAACACAAGAGATGTCGGTTTCATTGCACAAGAAATGCATGAAATTATTCCATTAACTGAAATGGAAATTGGTGAAGTACCAGGTGTTGAAGGTGGTCCTGTTAAAGGTATCAGACACGAACGTATTATTCCATACCTCGTGAAAGCAATTCAAGAATTAAATGCTAAAGTTGAATCTTTACAAGAACAATTACAACAACGTGAACTCTAACTTCCTCAATGAATATAAATGAATGAATATGTATATATTATTAACTTATGAATTATGTTACGATGTAACAGCCAATAATACTCTAAAACACAAATGAATCGCGAAATTACTCATGAATTTATGAATTTTATGGATGAATTTGTTTCATCAAATTCTGCATATAAATATGATTTTGAACAAGATAATCGTACAGGTTCCGTTGGCATCGTAGTTGTTTATGTAAACCACGGACAACGTGACGTTTTTTATAGTTTTATAACTACGGAGAAAATTCGAACTTATTTTATATTTAATGGAAATCGTTGTGAAATGTCATCTGATTTCATTACACGTTTATCAAAAGATGCACATGTAAAGAAAATGAAAGATTCATTTACATTTTGGTCATCAAGAGTTGTTACAGAACGTCAGAAATTATATAATATTCTTCAGAGACAAATCGATACATATAAATTAGAAAATCCTGAAGTTTTAGATGAAATACAAATATTACCATGTGATTCGTGTGGTATATTTCAATGTAAATATAAAATTCAATTTAGAAATAAGTATTTTGAAATTTTAAAAGAAGATAAATTATTCACAATTACAAATGAAGAAGATGAATATTCATTTGAAGATCCTATTGTTATTATTGATACATTAACAAAGATGTAGGTTACATATTTTTGTTTATATTAAATTAAAAATACAAAAAATGCCTTTTAATATTCGTAAATATTCACAAAAAACACATAAAGAACACGTTGAAAATGCAATAAGTACATCTGTGAGTTATATACCTGCAGGTTCCAGACGTTTTCGTGTTTCAAGTTTTATTACATTAAATGATTTCTCATTCTCAAATGGTCTTACATTCAATTCATCAAATCCTATATATGATGATGCATTCTTTACATTACATATGATACGTAAAGAAATTGATGAATCTATTAGTGTTATTTCCATAGAAGATGGTGCTGTTCCAATATTACGTGTTAATATTGCTGGTAATGAAAATGGTTCACGTGGTATTATTGTTGACATGTCAGGAATCATGCATGAATTAAAAAATTCGTCAGATTTACATTTTCGACGTCAATTATACAATGCGTCATTTTTGTTTTTTGTATTAGGTTTTACATTATTCGCAGTATCATTCCCAGAATGTAGAACGTTTTTTTATGAATATTATTTATTATTTATGACATACATTTCGAGTTTTATTAAACCTCCACAAATAAAACCTGAAATAACATTCAAGTTATTTTAGACACATGCGTTGTCATTTTTATTTAGAATGTATTCATTAAATAATAAAATAAAAAAAAATGGATAAATCTACATCTACATTAGGACGTGTTGCAAGTGTTTTAGGTGTTGCATCAAAACATTCAAAAGGTAGTACACCTATTGAAACTATATTAAAAATGCAACATTTTCAAATATGGGGTTTTATTTTAATGATTCTTGCTGTCGCTTGTATTATATGGTTAATTCAAAAGAAATTAGATTCTATTGATAAACAGTATAAAGAACAATTCATTATTTTACATAGATTATTCAAATCACATCAGGATCTTCAAATTAAAGTACATAAATTTAACAATAATAATAACAATAACAATAATAACGTTGCTCCTGTTGTTAATAATGTAGTTCCAAATGTTTCAAAAGAACCAAATGTATTCATACCACAAATGCAAAAAGATAACATTGATTTAAATAATGTTCCAAATGTTGAAGAAGTTGCACATGTTGAATCTGTTAATGAATCTGTTAATCAAGAAGATGTACATATTGAATCCGTTGATGAATCTATTGATGAATCCGTAAATGAATCCGTTGATGAATCAAATGAATCTGTAAATGATCAAAAAGTTGTTGAAATAGATGATTCATTACCTGAAATGTTTGATTAATATGTTTGTTTTGTTTATATAATAAAAATGTCAAATTTACAAGAACTTTTACAACAAATTCAAAAACCATCTGATGTACAAAATTACAAAATACGTTTAACATTTGGTTTTTATGATTTACAAAGTAATTATTTTCAATCATGTATACCATCAGAAATTCTTTCAAAAATTGTTAAAGATTCACAACATTTGAAAGGAATTCGTAATTATTTACCATTAGTTCAAGAATTATCAAATTATGAAAAATTCTGTAGAATATCACCAACAATGTGGGATGTACGTATTGATTATGTTGTATCTGATCAACAAGCTGTTTTTTTACATCAAGATACTAATTTATTTCAAATTATTGTTGCTGAAGAAAATATACATAAAATGTTACCTATTATACATACAATATTATCTTTAAATTCTGAAGTATATGAACAAACATTAACGTGTCCATTGTATTTTTGTTTGGTTTAATTTAAATTTTGTAAACGATATGCTAATGTATCAGCACCACCTAATGGTTGTCCTTTGTAAAAAAATTGTGGCATTGTTTCAGTATTAAAATCTGTAAGATTGTATTGTTTTTTGTAACTACGTAAATATTCTTTTACTTTTTCTGCATTTCCATTGGTATTTATATTCCATAAACGGATAATAAGTTCATCAGGGTATTGCATAATAGTTTCAATAGCTCTTCTTGTATACGGACATCCTGGTTTGTAATGCATATAAAGTGTTTTAATTGGTCTATTATAATAGTCACGAGTTTTTATATCTGGATCAATTGATTTGATTAAATCTACATATTTATATTGTATATTTTGTATACTATCAAGCAAATGAATACTATCAATTTTTATTGAATCTGGGTTTTCATCAATTTTTCCATTTGATGGATCTGTCACAGAACCATAAAATAATTTATAATAATATGTTGTCATTGTAAATTAATGTGTTACAATAATTTTGAATCTTTTACTTAAATTAATAATAAAAAAAATATATAAAAAATGTCTTCACAAAATTCATGTACAATACATTCTGTTGATGTTTCATCAAAAATACAATTATTCATATGGAAACGTTGTGAACATTCACATGAACTCTTACGTGACTTACAACAATTACCTGAAAATGTACAAACAAGAATACAAGTCATACATATTGAAGATGCATTAACATCAAATTTAAATCCACCAACATTAACATGTACACCATGTATGTTTATTAAACCTGTTATGAATAACAAACAATTTCCAATGACATTTAATGGACGTAAAAGTATATTAATATTTTGTGGATTAAAGTCACATGATTCTGTTAATTCTGTTTTGAATACAGATGATGCATTAGGTAAACAACAAGTTGAAACAATATTTCAAAAAACATCGATAAAAGAATTAGATAATAAAAATGATCTTTCAAAATTTCAAAATGGACGTCAATTTGAATTTGTTGATTCGATGGGATCAACATCATCAAATTCACAAAAACATAATCGTTTATTTAATGATTTTGTTGATGATCCATTATTAGCAAATGATCCACGTGAAAATCGTGATCCTAAAAAAAGTTTAGATGAAATGATGGAATCAAGAGGATATGCAAAATAATTTAAATGAAAAAAAAATAATTATTTTTTGAAAAAAAAATCTTCTGTGATGAAACAAAAGAAAATATAAATTCTTCACTGAATAAATAAAAATAAAATGACTCGTTTCGGTAAAAGAAAGAATAGTTCAAAATTTGGGTCTTCTAAAAATTTATTAAAAAGAAACCCACCAGCGGACGTACTTAATAAATCAAAAGATGCTCTTAAATCAAGAGCTGAACATGTTAAAAAACACACAACTAAAGAATTACCTTATATGGGTAGTGCTGAATCAGCTGCTATTGCTGATCTCTTAAATGAACCAGGTAATGTTAAACCTGATATTTTAGCAAAGAAAATTAAAGATTCTGATGAATGTTTAAATAATTTAGCTTTCAACGATGCAGTTAAAGCTTATTTCGATATACTTAAGACCGATCTTACATCTGGTAATAACGTTGTTTTAAAAACTACTTCATTAGATGAACGTGTTCCTTTAATGGTTTCAGTAGGTATCTCAAAAATTTTATCAGAAATTCTTGATGATCTCAAAAAGACAAGTAAAACCACTATTCAACAAGACACTGGTAAGACCATACATTTCATCAATGTTGAAGATCTTTTTGAAAGAGTTGATGACAGATTCTCTAAAGTTATTAACTTAAAATCACAACGTGTTACTGATCAAACTAATGACATTGCTATATACCAAATAATCGGTGAAATGGACGCAAATGATATGGAAGATGCAATGGTTACATCTCATACTAAGAGAATTATTAATGGTCTTTTAACTGTAAAGGAAAAACACGTCGGTAAAACTTTCAAATTCGAACCAGATGACGGTCAAGTTGAAGCTTTTTCAAAGAATGCATTAAAAACTTCAGTTGGAAACTTCTTAACTGGTTGTGGTCGTATTACATTTGTTTCTAATATTTCAGCTACTAATAAGGATAATGCTAAAAATGTCGTAGCAGCTATATTTGGTTGTATTGCAACTCATATTATTTCATACACATTCATTTCAACAGTTGATGGTTTAATTCGTAGTGTTATGGATGCTGGTGAAACTGATATTGCTGCAAAATTAAATGATGTTTTAATTCATCGTGCTATGATATATCCAAGTTTAATTACTGCTATTGATTTATACGACATGTCAGAAAGTAAATTCGATAACGCTATGGCTCATGAAATAAGAACCGTTAAAGCAGTAAAAGATGTATTTAAGGCTGCTATTGAATCATATGATTATGATGCAAGTGCTATTGCTGCTAAGACTTATCGTCATGAAGCACCAAAGATTCCATCATTCCTTAAGAGTCCTGAAGAAATCTTACAAGCTCAAATGAAACTTGATAAGATGTTAATCACTAAAGGTGCAAAAAAGGCCGATTACACTGCACCAGCTGATACAGATGCTGTAGCAATACAGTTAGCTGATTCACGTATTAATAAATTAGAAGCAAATTGGTTCGGACGTAGACGTCGTTCATCAAAGAGACGTAATTCATTTGGTAAGAAGAGACGTAGTTCAAAGAGACGTGCAAGTTTCGGACGTAGACGTCGTTCATCAAAGAGACGTGTAGCTCGCGCTTCATTCGGAAAGAAGCGTCGTTCATCAAAGAGACGTCTTAGTAAATTCGGAAACGATCTTGAAAATATAATTTCATTTGGTCGTAAGAGACGTAGCTCCAAGAGACGTGTAGCTGAATTTGGTCGTAAGAGACGTAGTTCAAAGAGACGTGCTTCCTTATTTGGTCGTAGACGTAGATCTTCACACAAGAGACGTAACTCATTCGGTAAGAAGCGTCGTAGCTCAAAGAGACGTGTAGCTGAATTTGGTCGTAGACGTAGATCTTCACACAAGAGACGTGCTTCTTTTGGTAAGAAACGTAGATCTCACAAGAGACGTGCTTCATTATTTGGTCGTAAACGTAGATCACATAGAAGACGTATTTAAATATTTGTAAAAAAATAAAAAAAGAAAAATAAGATTAATATTAATAAGATTAATAAACAACAATAATAGTAACAAAAACAAGAATAAAACAAACAAACAATACGTATCGTATTATTTCCTCTGAATTGAGAAATGTACAGTAGGATCCGATGAAAATGTTTGTGTAACATGATAAATATTATTTGTAGCATGTTCAATAGGTCTAAAAATGTTTCTTTGTTCATCAGCTTTTGTTTTCTTTCTTGCTGATAAACCTTGTAACATATGATTTTGTATCCGTTCGTGATGTTGAAAAACATACGAAATAATACCATAATCAATAGCACAACGAAAAAAATTAAGTTGTCCAATAGTAGTAGAAATTATCGAAGAAGAAGTCATTGTTGTTGATTCACTTCCATTTGAATTATTTTGAAATTCATATGGAGGTAATTCCATTAAAAATTCACATGTATCTGTATTAAAATATACACGAAATGAACCTTTATCAGGTGATTCTCTAGCAAATGGATCAAACCATACTTTTTTATATGAATTTAAATTTTGTGTATATATAAAATATAAATGTTGTCTTGTCAAACGTTCTTCTACAGTTTCATTTGGTATAGTATCTAATGTTTTAACATAATTTGTAACAAACCAATCAAGAAGACGTAAGGATACAACGGTTGATCTATTTTTAACAATTTCTACAAAAACATTTAATGCTGATTCATTATTTTGATAATATTCTAATAGAGTCTTTTTTAATAACTCGAATTTTGACATTTCATATTTTATGTTTTAATAATTTTATTCTGTGTAAAATAAATTATTATACTTAAAATTACACCAATACCTAATGACATATATAATAAATTCAATGTATTTGTTTTGGTTTCATTTGATTTACTAACATATTGACGTATATATAAACCAATAAATACAAAAAAACTAAATATTAATGTATATACCACAAATCTTACAAATGCTGCACCTTTTTTTGTATCTACATTTTTCGAACTCGTAAAATTCATTTGAATTTTTGGTTCTTGTAATGCTGGTATTGCTTCTGGTATTGGTTCAACAAATGATTCATTAATTGATTCTACGTTACGTTTCTTTAAAATAGATTGTGTTTTTTGTGTTTTTGTTGTTGGTGGTGGTGGATAATTAACTTGTTCTTCTTCATCATAATAATCTTCATGTTCTTCATGTTCATCATGTTCATCATGTTCATCATGTTCATGACGAACTACATCTCCACCACTGTTATTACCATATTGTTTACGTTGTTGTTCTTCTTCAAATATAACTTGTTGTATGAATCCCAATGGTGTACCATCAGACATACCACGACCTGGATTTGAGTTTCTAACCATTTTTTTTATTTGTTTTATTTTGATTCATAAGTATTTTTTTTTACATCATCACACGCACGTTGTTGTTGTGAATTATTTGATATTAATGAATTATTTGAAACAGTATATTGTTTATCAAAATACTCAGTAGCAATCGTAAGAGACACGATGTATTCTTCTTTTCTTTGTGGATCGAGAGAATTATAATATTCAACAAATGCTCCCATTTTTTATTTTTATAATATTCTTATAAATGTTTTATAACTACGTACGCAATACCAACGAATGCAAAAACTCCCATTAACTCTACACCTGTAATTAATTCAACAATACCTGCAACTGCAACGTATCCAAAAATTTCATCAAAAGCTTCAGGATCTAAATGTAAATCCATGATTGTATGCGTTTTTTTTATTTATGTATTTTATGAAATAACATAATAAAAAATGGAAAAATTAACAAAAGTATATAATAATTTCCCAGAGGAATTACGTTACCTCATTGATCAAGAAATTGAAAAAATTAAGATTCCAGAAGTAAACGTAAAATTCAATAGTGAAACCATGAAATTCGAGGTTATTCAAACAGACAAAAAAGAAACTTCAGAATCACAAGACATAGAACAAGCTATTAGTAATGATGAATCTAATAAATACGTCCTTACTTATGTCGAGAATAAAGATAGCAAAAAGTCTTTAGAACATAAATTTAATGACAATCCTGAAGAAAAAGATTTTGATAGTGAATTTCCTTATCCTGTATTTGCCTCGTTAGGAATTAAATCCGAGGGTATTCATCATGAAAAACATAAAAATTACACTGATTTATTACAACATAAATTTAGTGAACATGATGACAATGCATTTAAAGCAAAAACTTACAGAGAGTCATTAGAATCTAAAATTAATATTGTTGATCCAATACGTCTATGTAACGGAGGGTATATTACTCCAAATTAATTTGTACTACAAAATAAGAATCTGTAAAATATAAAAAAATAAAATGTGGATAAGTATAGAAGCGACAATAGGTGCAGGTAAAACAACCTTATGTCGCAAACTACGTGAGTACTTTTCTGCATCAACAATAAGTATAATAGAAGAACCTGTACAAAAATGGATTGATATAGGTATCTTACAAAAATTTTATGACGATCAAGAAAGATGGTCATATACTTTTCAATCGTATACATTTTTAACACGTATGGAAGAAATAATGTGTGCGGAAACATCAGGTTCAGAAATAAACATCGTGGAACGTTCAATTTTCTCGGATCGTAAAATATTTGCAGAATCATTACATTCATCTGGAAAAATGACAGATATTGAATGGAATATGTATTGTCAATGGTGGAATTGGTTATCAGAAGAATGTTTTCGTCGTATAGGTAAACCAAATGGACATATATATTTACGTGTTGATCCTGATGTTGCATATTCCCGTATGAGTAAACGTAATCGTTCTGAAGAAACAGGTGTACCAATAGAATATTTACGTCAAAATGTAGAAAAACATGATTCGTGGTTATTAAATGAATCGAATGTTCTTGTGATCGATGCGAATGAAGATTTTGAAGAAGATCATGTGAAATTTCAAGAACTCGTAGATAAAATTACGAATTTTCTTCAGAGTTTTCAAGAAAGACCATCAAGATAAAATACGTTGTATAATTATGTATTAATTTATGTATGTATTTTCATAAAATTAAAAATGAATCCAAATATGTTACAATATTTTTTTAATGAAATCGAGAAACAAAAAGCACAAGAATGTAATTACATAAGAAACCAAATGTATACATTAATAGCAGATACTATAGAACATGTAAAGAAACAAGATGTAATGACGTTTTCGAATATAGATCAAACAAAACTTCATTTTTTAAAACATGCATCATTTGAGACATGTAGTGGTCATGATGAATTCCAAAAATCTTTAAAGGGTCTTGGAATTAAACATATAAATACATATCCAATGGTATCAATACCAAGTGGACGTATTGAATTCGACGTTTTACGACGTGAGCTTACGTTATTTCAAAAGATTAACAAAAATTAATTTGGGTATGCGAATTTCGAATTTGGAACAAGTAAGTAATCTTCATCTAATGCAGATGGTACTTTAAGAACATAATAATCTAATGAACGTAACCATATAGCAATTTCAGATCTCATAAAATTCTCGAATGTATGTTTCCATAATTCAATCATAATAACAGGAAGTTCACGTTCGATTAATTTTTTAGCACCACGCAATACATGTTCTTCCATACCTTCAACATCGATTTTCATAAAACCTACATTTGTAAAATTATATGAATCTAATGTTTTTAATTGTATTTTATGTATTTCAGGACCAAATGCACATTGTGGTGCTAATTCTGGATCTAATGCTGTTGCGCCAAAATTTTTATCAACTGTCCATTTATATAAACCAACTTCAATAACTTTATTATGAACATCACTAACACCGTATGGATATACAATCATACGTTGTGGATCAGTAACATTCGTTTCAACATTTTTTGATAAAATTTGATGATATACAGGTTCAAAACAATACAATGTATTTCCTTGTGTCAATACTTCTTCCATTAATAAAGCAGTAGCACCAATATTAGCACCAACGTCAATCATATTTGTATTTGAAGTGTAATATTGTTGAATAAAAGGGAATAACCAATCTTCCCAATATAAATCTTTATCTAAATGTTGTCCAATAAGATAATCATGTTTCACATAATACATCATACAATTCCGTATGGGTTGTTTTGTTTGTATAACAGCGGACCAATTTTCTTCACCACAATTATATATAACGTCTTGATCCATATTATTTTTATTTAAAATCAAAAAAAGAAAAATAATTTAATGAAACAGACGTAATAATGCTTGACGGTATTTAGCAATAGCACGTTGATGTGAATTTCCTAATTTCATGTATTTTTTAGCAAATTTACCAAATTGTACGAGCCCACCGGAAGAGTTATATTCTGGTGGTGGTAATGATCTACGATTATTGCGTTGACGTGGTTCTCGTGGTGGACGTGAACTAAATACAGCATCGACGTCTGAGTCATCAATTTGAATACGATCACCTTGATTATAATATCCTGGACGTGCATTTGTACGTCTTAATGGTGGTGCTTCTGACATTACTTGAATTCTAGCATTTGTAGGAGTTGATGGTGCTGTAGGTATTTCAACAGGTATATTTGTTTGAATTTGAAGAGGTTCACTTCCAAATTTTTGTCTTTTGAAAAATTTACGGAGCATTTTTTGTATTTATTGTTTGAGGAAAGAATTTTTTTTGATTTTTTGAATTCGGACGTGCAACATGTGGACCGATATAATTTGGATCATAATTCGTAGGTGGTATGATAGTAATTTTACGTGGTGGTGACGACATATTTATTTTTTTATTTATTGTGTAAAAGATTTTTTTTAATCAAATTTAGCTTCAAATTTTTCAGGGACAGTTGGTGTTGCATTTACGTAATATTCACAATACCATTGTGGTTTTTCAGAATAATCTGTATACTCCCATATACCAATATCAATACTTGCACGTAATAATTTTTTGAATACAGCTAAAAATTCTGAACCATGTTGATATTCTAATGCACCTAAATGTGCAATTTCATGTATAATAACAAATGTACCAAGATTAAGATCATCTATGTCATGTGGATTTTTTGGTGATTTAGTAACACATAATTGCATTGCATCATTTTTATTAATAACAAAACCAGGTGTATCTGTATTTGATGGTGTAATACCAATTCTACCTGATGATTTCAAAACATCCCAATTTTCTACAATACGTGCAGCTACATCTTTCGATGGATAATTATTTTTTTTGACGTAATTAACAAGAAGATCACCACGTCTTATTAATTCATCAAGACGTTCTTTTTCTGCATCTGTACGTGGTAATACGAATGGTTGATATAATTTATTATATAATTTATAAACAATTATAAAAACTAAACCAGCAATAATACAATAACCTAAAATATTCATTTTGTTTTTATTTAAACGAATAATACAAGTTTATTATAAAAATAAAAATTTGAAAGAATAAATATTAAAAATGAATAATAAAAAAAATGAAGCTAATAACACAAATAGCAGCATTAGAACTAATGAAACAAACCAAACGTATTCTCAAAATACAAACGGATCCAATGAATTCTATGAATCCAGTGTATCAAATGAACAAGAATCTAATGATTCCATACGAATTGTATTATCAGATGAAACTTTACAAACCAATAATGTTGAATCTACCACCAATTCTTCCACCACTAAAAAACCACGTAAAAAACGTAATATTACCATTTTAAGTAATACAACAACGAATAATGACGGTTCTACATTAAATATACGCATTGATGAAGAAAAAGTATTATATAATCCAAATAAATCATATGAATCTATCAAGTTGTATCCACATCAAATTGATCATACAAATAAATTATTAAGAGTATTATCAAAAAATTATTATGCACTTGATTTAAGTCCAATGGGTACTGGTAAAACATATTGTGCAACACATATCGCACATCATTTGTCATTTAAACGTGTTATTGTTATTGCACCATTAAGTGTTTTACCAAAATGGAAATATATGTGTGATTCATATGGTTTAAAATTATCATATGCATTAAGTTATTGTTCATTACGTTCTATTAAATGTAAACAACCAAAACATGGTTTATTAACACGTGTTGATCGTCGTAGTGAAGTAACAGATGAAGATACAGGTCAAACAAATACAATGGATATTGTTGAATTTTTTGCAACAGACACATATAAACGTTATGTTTCAGAAGGTGTACTTTTGATTGTAGATGAAATACAAAATGTAAAAAATATAAGTTCACAATATTATTCTGTAAAAGAATTAATACGTGAAATACGTGAAACATCAAATAATTCAAAAGTATTATTATTATCTGGTACACCAATTGATAAAGTTGAACAAGTAAAGAATTTATATCGTGCAATTGGTTTATTAACAAGAAGTATACAACATTATGATCGTTCAATAAATCGTACGATTGCAACAGGATATCGTGAACTCATTGCAAATCATCAACGTATGTTATCCAGTGGTGATCGAATTCAACAAATATTTAAAAAAATGAATGATCTCGAAACTTTTAGACAAGACATGGAACGTTACAATACACGTCTTCATAGATATGTTAATTGCGCAGTTAATGGACGTATAC
>JACCDP010941551.1_pt1 | contig 17600 bp, 24 predicted proteins | sample 7445841 | NCBI WGS metagenome assembly JACCDP01 (sample SAMN15323441, study PRJNA562643) | freshwater metagenome | isolation source: river surface water | place: USA:Blue River Watershed | collected 2017-08-17
GCTTTGTTAAATCTAAAATCATATTTCTCATCTCATCTTTTTCTTTAGATGATTGAGCCAATAATGCTTCTAATTTTGCGATACGGTCTTTGCAATCGTGTCTGATAAAATCATCATCTCTATCTTTTTTCTGAGCTCTTTTCTCATAGAAACGAAATGCGGATGCTCCTCCTAATACTGTGATTGCCGTAATGATTACTGAATATATGTTTTCCATTCTATTACTTTATGGTTGCGTAATACGCTTTGATTTAAAATATTTAATTACATCTTTACCGGTATCAAATGCTTTTTGACCTTTGAAAGAAGAATGGCTCATCCAATATGAATTACTTCCATCATCCCAATCAAAATCACCGGAAGATAGTTCTTTACCATCATAAGTTAAATATCCTACTCCATCTTTAGAATAGAATCTATATTTACCATCTCTAACCTCAACAGCTTCTTTCATTGGTTCTCTTTCACCATCATCTCCATCCATTGCATCGTGAACGGAATTCAATTGGTCCACTGCTAATGTAATTTGAGAATACATCCAAGAATCTAATTGCTGTCCTTCTGACATTCTTTGTGAAATCATATTTGCATAGTCAGCAATTCTTTCAAGCTGACCCATTGTCATTTCTGTTAATCCTTTGATTGTCTCTTCGGGGGATGATTCATCTCCTTCATTTAACTTATGTTTAAGTAATTCGGTCATTTTATTAAATACCTGCTCTCCACCACTTTCTCCGAAACGATAGGCTCCTCCCATCTTTTCATAAATTTTTATTTTGTTTTTCATTGGCATTTCTTTTTCTGCCAATTTTTTCCAAATTTTGGGGTGTGTTACTTCGAATTTCATATTATATTCTTTCTTTCTTTTCCTATTATTATATCATATAAATATAAGAAAAAATATTCATGCCCCAATTTATTAAAATGTTTATCAGAATTGTTTACCCAAAATTGAGGATTTTTTTCAACTACATTATTCATTAATCCAAATTCTCTATTAAATTTAATAAAATTTGTATTAAATTTATCATAAAAGTATTTAAAAAATCTATTATGAGCCTTTGGGTTATCTTTAGGGTCTACAATATCATCTATACACCATACTAAAAATTTAATATTTCTTCTTTTTAAATATTCACATATAAATTCAAATTTAATAAAATCTTGCATTATATAAGAATCCATATTTAATATTTTTCTACTATAAAAGTTAAAATCCAATTCATCAAATCTATCATCATTATATCCCAACATAAAAGTTGTACCGCTGAATTGTTCTAATATTCTATTAAAAAACCCTATTTCAATTATAACGATATCATTATCATTTATATCATTATATTTTTTAAAAATTTCATTTGTTATTTCTCCGTTACATGCGCCAGGAAGAGCATTATTTATTAAATTTAAATTTAGTTTTTCTGAAAGTAATACAGGCCAACTCTCTTCTAATAAAACTGAATTATTTGTTGTAAAATGTGTTGAAAACGAATCGCCAAAAACAATTAAATTACTCATTTTAATTTATCTTATTTAACTCTATCTGAAAATTTGAATATGCGGTTTGTTTAAATTCTTCTTTTCTATCAATTCTATTTATAATAGAATCATAATGTTTTCTATTTCTATAAATATAATTCTCACAAACTATGTAATTTTTTAATTTGAATTGATAAATGTTTCCACCAGTTTGATTTAGTTTTTCAATCGCCCACATCAAAAATGTATCATCAGGACCATATGCTCCCATTGATTCCGGTAATGGTATTCTATCTAATAAAGGTTTTGAAAGAAGTGTAAACCATCCAGCTCCGAATTTGGTTTTTGGTTGACCTGGAACATCGTTTATTACAGTCATCAATTCCACATCACCGACTTCTCCACTTTCTGCAAATGGGTTATTGGTTTTACAATAATCCAATGGTTTATTTAAATAGTTTTCATTTACTAAACAATCCCAAGTAGTATCCCAATATTTTACTATTTCCGGTGTGATAAAGTATTTATCGATGTTATCGGTTTCTTTAACTCTATCTATACTTGCTTCCATATAATAAAGAATTTTATCATCAAAGCAAATATCAGTGTCTAACCAAATAAAATGAGTTGCATCTTTACATTCCATATGTGCATATCTTTTTGTTTGAAATGCACCGAATATTTCATCTCTAATTTGATATGTTGATTTCCCTGCCCAATCTGTCAATGGTTTTAATGAGTTGAATCTATCAATAAAAAATTGCTTATCAACTTTTGAATTTTCCCAATCAAATAAATAATCGGAAACTGAAAATGAAATATAAAATTCATAATTGTTTCCATCTATAAATTTAGATGCTTTATTCAAATCAACCAATACTCTTTCCAAATCATCCAACTCATGCGGCATTACGAAAGATGTTATAACTATTTTTTTCATAAATTTTTAATATATTCTTTTAATTTATCAGTAGGTTGCCATCCCAATCTTTCTATGGCATCATCATTTATTCTTAATGTTTCTCTATAATTGCCTTTCACATCATCTACATATTTAATAGGATGTGGTGCAAATAACCCCGCAACTTCGTTTAATGAATAATTTTTACCAGTACCCAATTCCCAAGCATCCTCATGCTTTTCATCGCTTTCTGCTATTCTGATTAATCCATCTACGATATCATCGATATGAGTAAAATCTCTCTTTTGCTTACCATCTCCGTGAATTAGAATAGGAGTACCATTTTTTACAGCTGCTCTCCATAACCCAATCACAGCAGCCATATGAGAATCTACCAATTCACCAGGTCCATAAACATTATAAAATCTAACTATCTCTGCATTCAATCCATATACTTTTTTATACATTTTAATCCATTCTTCTCCCATATGCTTACTCATAGCATATGGTGATAGCATCGGATTATGGTGTCTGGATGAAGAACCGGCGTATATTAACTTACATTTATTATGATGAGCATAATCTGTAACTTGCTTTGTTCCATCTACATTAGAACTAAATGTTAACATTGGAAACAAAAATGATGGTTGGATTCTACTCAATGCTGCAAGATGAAAAATATACTGATATGGTTTATCTTTAATATTATCCATAGCTCTAATATCTCCCCCCAAAAAATTTACGAATGGATGTATTTTAGCTTCATTTCCAATAGAAAGGTTATCAATAACATCTACCTCATATCCTCTTTTTAGTAATTGTGATGAGAGAGCGTATCCAACAAATCCAGCTCCTCCTGTAATTAATACTTTTTTCATTTGTATTTGTTTTCTATTATTTTTTTAAAATCCTCATCTCTATCATATTGATGAACCAATACATATAATTCATCTTTTATTGTCTGAACTTCTGATTCACCAACTATGCGTGGTAAATGTTCTGTATATGGTAAATCATTTCCGTTTTTTAATTTTAAATGCAATTGTGCGGCAAATCCTTCTTGTTGTTTTACAAATTGAACTTTATCTTTCCATTGGTGCATATGAATTAAAATGTTATATGCAGCTTGGTCTGCTAATTGTTCTGGATTTGCAGTTGTTAAAGACCATCTGTAAATATCTATAAATAAATCTCTAATTGCCTCTCTTTTACCAACTATTGTTCCTGCGCAATATATCTCTTCATTTTGTAACCATTCCCATTCCATAGGAAATGAAGTACCGGCATTTAATCTTGCCCAAGCTTCATCTCTAAATTTTAATGATTCACTAAAAGCAAGAATATCTCTACGCATCCATTTATTTAACCATTCGGTTGGGTCTTTTTGAAATATAATATCTTTAACATCTACCCAAATAACTACATCGGTTTCATATTCATGTAAGACCTGATACATGTCTCTAAATCGTTGTAGAATGATATGTTGTTGTGGTTCGGATTGTACCAATATCCATCCTTTTTTTGTAAGATAATCAATCGTATCTTGTGTTATTTCATAAACAAGCATTAATTTTTCACCATTAAAGCCACTTCGTTCAATTGATTCAACGAATGGTCTAATTTGGTCTATACCATATTTTGTTATGCAACCTATTATTGTATATTTCATCTTCTTCCGTATTTTTGCCAATCATTATGCATAAACAAACCTTCACCATGTGCTACTCCGTAGTTTTGTTGAACCCACCATTTACCAATGTTTCCTTCCAATGCAATTCCATCGCCAGCAAAAGGTTTGACTACACTTAAATAAAATTCTTTTTTATATAAACAAGGATTATTTGTCCAATTTCCGTAACGAGAGCTTGTTAAAAAATATTCTCCAAATTGACCTATGTAATCTGGAAAAGATTCTTTAGGGTCGCACCAATGAACCGAATCCAAAAGATGTGGTGATGTTGCTCCAATTTCATCATCGTAGTAAGTAAGTTCGTATCCCATATGTCTAAATGAAAAATGTGGATACCCCGGATTCTTTCTATGTCTATATCTAACCACATTAACGCTACCATCTAACATTTCTAAACCAGATGATAATCTATCATATGTAGTTTCTCTATCTTCTATCAAATTCCAATCGTGCTCCAATACCAAAACATTATCGGTTTGTGCGTTTTCAGTTAATTTAATAAATGCTTGCCCAATGCCAATGTTTTGTGTTAACCCAATAAAATCTAATCCAAAATGTTTTGCTATTTGATAATCTTGTTCATTGAATTCCTGAAATAGTATTGTAACATCATTTACCATATCAAATAATCCATTGTTGTGATATGTAGTTAATGTATCTACTAACACTTGTCCACTATGCCAAGCTAATATCCCCACACTAATTGGTAATTTATTCATAATTTATTTTTTAATATAACTTGTCCACAAATAAAAATTAAATTCATCATCTCTATATGGCTCTAATCCATTTTTAATAACAGCTTCTTTTATACTATCATATGTTGTATCAGCTGCATATGGCCATTGCCAATAATCAGTAACAAATCTCCAATATTCTGAATTCTTTGAATAATCATGTGCAATGATAATATCTCCACTTTTTAAATATTCCGAAAATGTGTTAAATTCTTTTGGTTTATCGCCACCATCACATACCACTAATGTTTTACCAGGTCTTTGGATATATGAAATAATATCATTAAATGCTTTTTCTTCAAAACAATCTTCTACTCTAAAATCAATATCAGTTCTATTCGTATGATTTATAGTCCCATCAATATCGTATGATACAACCATTGCTTTCGGATTTTTATTATCATATAGCCAAGATGTCAATCCTCCATTATATGTACCAATTTCAATTATATTATCAAATTCATATATGTAATGCGGATTTAATGCCAAATATACTCCCAATACTTGCGACATTTGAATACCATTATAAATATTCAATCGTAAATATGGATGGGATTCATGCCATTCAGTTATGTGTGAAAAATTTATTTTATCAGAAATAGTTTGCTGTAACAAAATGTTTAGCATTGCTGCATTGAAATTAGCCTCTTTAAGCATTATTTAAATGGTTTACAAAGTTATTATAATCTTCTTTTTTTATATCATCCCAAATTGGCTCATCCGAAGTTGTACTCATTTCAGTTTCTATATTGAAATTTTTCATTGTAGATTTTGGTGCTGGATTGCATTTGAATATAAAATCATCCCCATACCATATTTTAATATTTTCAGGAATATCAATCCAATTTTTTTTATCAAACATTATAAGACAACCCCATCCCCAATCTCTAACTTTTCCAGTCCATTTTTCTAAAATTGGTTCATCTGAATTTTTACCTTTATAATTAAATTCAGATTGACCTATTATACCATATTCAGAAAGTATTTCTTTTGTTATAACACCAAATATGTTTGGGTTAAAATTAATATCATCATTTACTAATGCTATTGAATTATTTTTTGCAACCATCACTCCCAAATTCCAAGACGGATTCACATACATATTTTCTTCAACTTGTACCAATTTAACCTTATCTAATGCTTCGAAATTTTCGAAAAATTTACCAGCATTATCTATTAGAATAATTTCATCTACAAATTCGCATTTTATTAAATCAAATAGTAATTTTCCAATTCTATTCGATTTCCAAAGTGTTGGTATAACTACTGAATATTTTTCCATTTTTCTATTAATTTATCTACTACCTGAATTTGTGTGTAGTTGTGTAATACTTTCATCATTCCATTATGTGCGATTCTTTCTCTCTCTTCTTCGTTTTCATTGTAATAATTCATCTTCTCTATACAATCAAACATCTCATCATAATACACAATATCTTCCCCATCTATAAACATTTCAGAAAGACCCGTTGATTCATCTAATCTATCGGTTAAAACCATTTTACCACAAGCCATACCTTCAAAGATTCTACGAGTAATTTCTCTCCATCTACTATTTTGAATAACCATCAAACCGGTATTTAAAAATTCCGTATGTTCTTTTGGCCCCATACCATTTTTATTTCCAATTGAACCTTCTGCCCAATTTGTTATGTAATCCAAAAATGGAGAATTACCAATTCCTCTGGTAGTAACCGCTACATATTTTGGTTCTAAATTCATTGGAAACTGAACTTTAGTGTCTGCAAAGTGATTAATCCATTGGGCATCAATACCTCTATTTCTATATTCTTCTGCACACCTTTTATCGGGTGTAATTGTAAAATGAAAACGATTTGCTTTAGGATAATTTCTTTCAAAGTTTTGTGGGTCATCTCCACTTTCTTGTATCCAAAATGAATTTGGTTTTAAATCTTTATTTAAATATGGTGAATCAAATCTACCCCAATCTAAAAACATAACGATTGTAGGTTCTTCCGGTCCTTCTACAAATTCTTTAAGTAAACCATCACCATTTGCAATAGAAACTATATTTGTATTCCAACCTCTTTCTTTAAATTCATTTAAAATTGCTAATGGCATACACCATTCTTCTCCTTTGTAATCAAAAATGAATGTTATACTATTTTGCATATTCCTTTCTATCAAATTTTGTATAATAATAATTTACATGCTCTAAATTATAAGGTGAGTATGGTTTCCAATTTTCTCCATTCTGAATAAAAGACCATTCCGCATTATTCCTATTTTTTTGAATATTACTTAAATTTAATGTTTTTAAATAATTAGCCTTTGCCCACCAAAAATTTCCACCATACATATTGATTTTTTTTAAACTACAAAACAAAACACCATATGTATTGTATTCTGTTTTTTCGAATAATTTAAATACATTTTTTACTTTTTCAATATTAAAATAATTCATAAGCTCTCTCCAGCTTTTGATATTATCATATAATACATTATTCAATTTAGAAGCACCTTTTGTATGAAGATACAAAATATAATCCGAATTTCCAAAAGATTCTATATCTTCTTCCAATAAATCTAATGTTACGAATTCATTTCCTTTTGCTCTAACATCTCTAACATTATCAATCATTTTTAATATTTTAGATATAGATTGATTTTCGTTAGCAATAGAAATTCCAATATTTAATTTATAGGGAAAATCAAAATATTTTTTAATTAAATTTAATTGCTCATCTATAATGAACTCTACCCCATCAATTGCGTATATGTGATAGTATATGTGGACCATTATAATGTATCGTAATAGCTATTTTGACGTTCTTGTCTATCGATTGTTTTTGGATGCTTAATACAATAAACTTCTTCCGTTGGAAACGCTGTATATGATTCGAAACCAACTATTCTTTCGTGAACTTTACCACTCCATCCAATTTTATCTGAATTTTTATAGATACGAGTTTGGACATCAGGAAAATTTACCCATCCGTTTTCATTTACATTCCATCTCCATTTTTGTATATGCCCTTCAGTCAATCCTTCAACTGTATTAATACGTGGAACGATAATCAAATCTTTATCAGTATTATTATTTAAAATATCTTCCAAATTTACAATTAAATCTGGCTCCAAATATTCATCTGCATCTAATTGAAATATCCATTCACCTTTGCATTGAGAATTTAAAAAATTTTTCCATTGTGCAAAATCGTTAGTGAATTCCGATTCGATTAGTGTAATATGGTCTGCGTTCGCCTGTAATTCCAAATATTCCACCATTTCAGTCGGTGCTTTTGGCGTATCTAAAAGAACTACAATTTCTGAATTTTCTCCTTTGTAGTTTAATAATTGTGTAACTAATCTTATAATTTCTTCGTGTTCATTACAAGCCGTTATTGCGTAACTTATTTTCATTTAATCTTCGTTGTGTGTTTCTTTTTTAATATAATCAGCTTCATTTCCTGTTGTGTATGGTGGATTATATGTATTATTAGTATAATTCCATGCCGAACCGCTTGGATAACTATATGTAGTTGATGTTGATGGATTATATGAACCACTACCAAACGATACTAAATTAGGATTTGATATTGTAACGAATCCCGTACCAGGCGTTGTTCTAATCTCTGTTCCAAATGAACCACTACTACAAGTTATACGATACGGATTGTCTAATGGGTTTGGATAATGCGGATGTTGCCATCTTGGAAACGGATTTATCACCGGTTCTATTGGTGTTCCAAATGGAAATGATGAAGATACTTCATCAGTAACTTCTGCTAACTTATCTTTTAATGCATCCCATTGTTTTGGAGTTGGTGCGTATTCGTGGCAGGCTTCTACAAAACCTTTTAACCATATAACATATTCTTTTGAAGTCATAACCTTTAAATATTTCCTTTTTGAGATTTTTTATCTATTCCAATTACATTCATATTTTTTGGAGTAATTTGATTAACATCCATATTTAATTCAATTACTTTACCAAAGCCACTCATTTTGTAAGTTCTGTATGCTTCATTTGTTACAATTGGAACTTTGGCAACTACATTTGCATAAAACTTTTTAGCTCCTCCTTTTATTTCTAATCTTTCTGTATCTTCATTTACAAATTTTCCAAAAAATTTTTTTATCAAATTTGGGTTTATATTTGATACTTTTACACAATGTACTATATCTTTTGCTCTAGATACAAATAATGTATAAATTATAGGTGCATTTGTTTCTGTATAACTACCTTTAGTTCCATCCACATATTCGTATTGTTTAATTAAATAAAATTTAGCCCTAACCATTTTTTCTGGCACGACATAATTTCTTTCATCTACAAATTTACGATATAATGGATTGTAATTACGCATTATTGTTTATTTAACATTTTCAATTTAGGTAATTGTAACTGCTGAAACTTTGGTTGTATCTTACTATAAATACCATATTGATTTAAAATCCCATCAAACAATTTAGTCATTTTTGATAAACTAAAGTTTTGTTTGTTTTGTTTTCCCAATTGAAAAGATGCTACTTTGTATTTATCATAATTTTTAAAAACATCTTTAATAACAGACAATGCTTTAGAAATATTTACATTAAACCATTGAGCTTCTTTTAATAAGAATTGATTTGCAGCAGATTCATGTACGGGCTTCAAATCTCCTTCTAATAATACCGCACCTTCTTTTAAGAAATCCAAATGCCCACTCCATCCACTTACAATAACAGGCTTTCCTGTCAAACTGAATTCTAATAATGGTCTACCAAATCCTTCACCCTTTGTGAAGTTTAACATTGCTTTTACTTTTGGATGTTCGTATAAACCATTCAATTGATAATCAGCCATATCACCATGTAAAAGATAAACAGAAACTTTACCATAATCTTTTCCCAAAGCGTTTTTGATTTTTTTAATCATAGATTCTCTATCTAAAATACTAAATCCGGCAGAAGATGTTTTTAACACTAATGCTGGCTTTGTTTTTTCATCTTTGAAAGCCATAGCAAATGTTTTAATCATCATACCTACATTTTTTCTATCTTCTCCTAAATCTCCTTGTAACCAATGTCCTACAAATAGAAATACGAAATCTTCTTTAATTTCATCCAATTCCGAAATAATAGCAACCTCATCTGTTCCAAACGCTCTTTCATCAAACCCTTCAAAAAGTATTTCAACTGGCTTTTGAATTCTATGCTGTGCAATTAATTGCTTTGTTCTATTATCTTGTTCATTATAAACAGTATCAACTAAACTTTTCTTTGAATGTTCGGATGGAACTATAATTAAATCCATTCTATTACATCCGTGAATCCAATCTAAAGGACAAGCCGTTGTTTCAATTGCAGCAGTAATTCCAATATTGTAGAATCCTAATGGTTGAAATTCATTTGGAACTGTAACCTGAATGTAGATATCTGGCTTTTGTTGAATACCCGGAATGATATTATCAACAATCCATTTATGAAAATCATTATCATAATTTAATGCATCCATTGGAGTTGCCCCCCAACGAGTACTAATTACTTTTATATCAAATCTATCTAATTTATAAAGAGAATGTAATAAATCTCTCGCGTGGTCGCCATACCCACTTCTAGTTGCTACTGGCGCTTGAAATATTAATGTTGGTTTCATACTATAACTTAATTAAACTATATTTTTTACGTGGTTTCCAATTTGCAAATGCTCCTTCCATACCTTCTACTAACATTTGGCACATTGCTTCTCTATTCAATTTACCTTCTCCCATAAAGTATTTTCTACCTTTCAATCCCATTTTCTTCCTTTCCTCCCTACCCATATTATACCAATCCATAATTAATGGTGCTACATCTTGAAAATCAACTCTATCATCAAAAATATATGGAGTTGGTACTGAACCTGTTGTTGAACGAACTGGCCAAATTGGTTTTACCCAATCTCCCCAAACATGCGTATTCTTTTTATATTTATCATGCAAAGAACCAACCTCAACATAATCCTCTTCCATCAATAATTTACCACTTCCCTTTTCTCTAAAACCACATTGGTCTTGTAACCCACCTGTTACTGTTACGATAATTGGAGTTCCAGCCATTACCGATTCTGCGGTTGCTAATCCAAACCCTTCATTTGATGCCAAATTGATTGTAACATCTGCCAAATTATATAGATAATTTAATTCTGCTTCACTAAATTTATCTGGTACAAATATTACTTTAGAATCAGGCATACAATGGTCGATAAAGGTTGGTAAATCAGTACCATGCTCTTCAACAGGATTAGTATGCATTAACATACAAACATTATCTTGCTTATTTTCCGGTAATGCTTTTCTGAATTCATCAAATGCTAACATCGCATCCATAGGTTGTTTTCTACGAATATTTCTGTTATTCCAATAAAGAACAAAATCATATTCTTTATCACCAAAAATTCTTTTCTTAAAATCTTCGGGAACATCAACTGGTTTATACAAATCCGAATTAATTCCATGTGGTACATAGCTTACCTGCCAATCTTTTGCAGTATTCCAATGAGCTTCTTTATCCCATCCATAAACTCTCTTTGTAATGCCATATGTTTGTTTAGAAATACATCCAATCCAATCACAACTTTCGTAATAATCTCTATTGTATTTTGGGTCTGGCAAATCATCCCAAATGTGATAAAAGAAAATTGGAGTAGTTTGTCTAATTTCATGCTCCATTTCATATAACCAAATCCAATATCTCGGGTCGGTAAAGTGTAAGATAGCATCAGGCTTTTCAATCATCATTAATTGCCTAATAATATCGGCATTACCATAACCATCAGATGGATATATCTTAACAGATGCATCTTCTATTCCGGTTTCTTTTCTAACACTTTCGGTTAAGTCTAAAATTTTTCCTGCTTCGGGATGTTTAATTGCTGCTCCTAATTGAACCCAATCGTATTTGTCAACTGTTCCCAATACTAATTGTTTGGAAACATTTGCAATACCACTTGTCATACGAAGGTCATCTGATAGTAGTAAGATTTTCTTTTTTGCCATAACTTATTTTGTTCTCTTAAAATTGTGAACCACTAATTTGTAGTGTAGTGTATTCGTTTAATTGTTTTCTAAATTCTTCGTTTTTCGTGTAAAGGTCTAAAGTTCTATTAACAAGTCTTTGAAAGTTTAATCCACCTTGGATTGTGGATATTTTAAAATCCTCATCATATAACTTTTTTATAACCTTAACAGTTGTTAATTTTAAATCTGCCATAGTTAATAATATTTGTATATACATATATATAACAAAAATTATTTTCCATCACAATGTTTTCCTAAAAATTCACAATATGTACACATCTTTGATGGTTTTTTGTAAAACTCTTTATCAGTTTTGTAATTTCCATTTTCATCAAAAACTTCATTCACAAAAGATAAAAAGCCGTTCCAAGCTTTGTTTACAGATGGTTTACCATTAGCAGGAATGTGTCTACTAATACGTGGAATTATGTAATCAGTATTTTCTGATACTTTTCGTTTTAATATGATGAATTCAACTTCAATCATATCTTGCGATATACTTAACATTTCAGCATAAAACTTTTTATACAAAAGTATTTGTGCGTTTTTTATAGGGTCTGCTTTTTGATATTTACTCCATCCCTTTGTAGATGTTTTAAAATCTATAACCCTATATTTTCCATTTTTTTTATTCCTAACGATGAAATCAATGAAGCCTAAAAAATTAACATTTTGGGAAATCTTTGTATTAATTGGTTGCTCAATAGCAACTAACTCATCATCTTTTAATGAAAAGAAATTATTAAAGTTTTTTGATTTTTGAAAGTAATCTAAAATCAGATTACCATCTTCTAAAAACTCTACCATCTCTTCTTTTGTAGAAATATGTTTTTGGTATTGTTCTAACTCTTTTAGATAAATCTCCTTCATTTTATTTTTCAACATATCTTTCAAATCAAGCATTTTATCAGCTTGAGATTTTGAAATACGAAGGCATTTATCTAAATATTCTTGTAGAGTTTCATGCATTGCAGTTCCGAAAACCGAATGTATGTTTGATGAGGATTCTGATAATCCATCGATGTAATGTAATTTGTATTGTTGTGGACATGAACTCCACATACTATATTGTGAAAATGATACTCTCGCCATACTAATTGTTTATACCACGAATATAAACAATTAATTCCGTTTTTCCAAATTATATAACCGATTTCTTCTTGTCTACTATCAAATCATTTATGAATGATAGCTTTTCAGGAATAACTGTATCATTGAATATTAAACTATGAGCTATATTTGCTTTTAAGTATTTTTTAGCATTAACTTTGTCCCACTCTTTAACATTAGAATTTTTCAAATATTCCAAATATTTTAATAGTGATTCTTTTAATTTTTCTGATGTTATATTTTTTAATTTGCTTTCAAATAATTTTATGGTATCAGATTTTGCGCTATCAAAGTTTATGGTATTATACCAAAACGGATACTGAACATAATGGAAATTAACTAACTCTTGTTCTTCGCCCAATTCTTCTAAAAATTCAAAGAAATTTTGTGAATTTAATAGTGAGCAAGTATATTGAAAATCATAAGATATATTTTTATAATGGTCAATTGCCCATTTCATAATTAAAAAATTCTTTTTAAAAACTTTAGTATCAAACCCAGTTCTAACAAATTCACCAACTTCACCCAATCCATCTAATGAAATAGAAAAGTGTACATTTCTAAAATCTTTAAGATGTTCAAAAATAGTTTTTCCTTTATATTTTAAAATACTAAAATTAGTATTATACATTAAAGATATATCTTTTTTATTTTTTAGAGATTCCAAAAGTGCAAAGTGTTCTTCCAATACAAATGGTTCTCCGCCTGCAAAGTATAAAACTTCTATATTTTTCATAGAATTTTCATTAAGTTTAAAATTTACTTTGTTAAGCCCACTTAATTTTTCTTTTCCAAAATATAAAATGTTTTCATTAATTTTGTAGAAATCAGCTTTCTCTTCTTGCCATTTAGTAGAAAATCCATCATTACAAGTTCTACATTTAAAATTACAAATATTGGATGGTCTTAAATCTAATGAAATAAAATCCGGTTTTACTTGCCCATCAAATTTTTCAAAATCTAAATTATCTTGTATTCTTTTAAGATGTACATTATGATGCTCATTCCATTTTTGTCTGGAAGATGTTATATTTTGACTTTCTAAATCGTAGCAAGCATTACAATATTCATTATGCACACCTTTAATCATATCAACTCTTAATTTTTTATATTCTTCAGAATTGAATGATTTATCTATTGTTGCTTTTTTTAAATCTATATCGATAAATGCCTTTTGTGAATCACAACATGGTTTGGCAGTTCCATCCATATAGCCGTTAAAATGTATAAATGGTAATATGCAAAATTTATTATTCATTTATATTTTTAATTTTAATTTAGTAATTTGTTTTTTATCAGTTCCATACTTTTCACAAATGTACTTAATATTTTCTCTACCTTCTCTAGTAGAGTATAGAATTTCTACATACTCCAAAGCTTCTTTTTCAGAACAAGAAAATTCTTTTTTAACTAATTCTATTAAAAATTCTTCATATTTTTCTTCACTTTTACCCTTAATGTATTTTAAAAAGTATTTTCCTTTTGGGATTACACTTATATATAATTTATACATTTCTTTTGGTTGTAGTGTTTGAGTTAAAGGGAGTAAAGTTGCAATCAATTCAACCCATTCTGATTTCATAGATAAGAATCTATTAATCATAAAATTACTCCACGATTTCAAATCTTCTTCCGAAAGTTTATCAAAATAGTTAGGGTCTTGCTCTGAAGTTATTGCATTAAGGTGGTCAAATAACTTTTTAGCTGCCATTATTTTATAATTTTAGTTTCTTGTAATTCATCTGGTAACATTTCATTGAATGCTTTACCGCAAGAAGTACACAAAAATACCTGAACTGGTATAACAGAATCAATTGAATTCCCAGTCAATAATCTACTAACCTTTCTGAATCTAACACCATCCATAAATGTATTGTTTCCGCATTCGCATAACATTTCCCTCGCATCGGTTAATTTAAAGTCCGGTGGTAATTGTTGCCCACCCATTTGTTGTTGATTCATCATTACTTTATAATATTTAAAATTTGAATAATTGTACTCATAAATACGATTTCTTTATCTACTACTAACGCATCTTTGGATAACCCATCTGCAATAGTTAAGATTACATTAGCGGTATTTCCTGCCGCATACTCATCTACTTTATCGTATAGCATTGAATACATTTCTGAATAATCATTTAAGTGGTTATCAGCCACAGACTGCCTAATTTTCATAAATAGATTTCTTTTATCATCTGTTGATTTTAATAAATCTATTAACTTTGTTTGGAAATTGGATTCAACCATTACTTTATGGTCTATTTTCAATTCTCCTTTCGCCGATTGTAATTGGCAAGTGTTTAAGATTCTACGAATATCAGGATAATATGAATTGATAATATCAGCCATATTCTTTGGCTCGTACTTAATCTTTTCCGCATCTAAAATTTTAGCAACCTGAACTGCTACATCCTTTTTAGTTGGTGGAGTGATTGCGAAAGATTGACAACGGCTTTGGATAGGGTCAATAATCTTCTCAATGTAATTACACGTTAAAATGAATCTACAATGTTTACTAAAGGTTTCCATTAAGTTACGAAGAATTGCCTGTGCATTCGGAGTCATATAATCAAACTCATCCAAAATCACAACTTTGAATCCTGCAAATCCAACCGATGATGCGAAGTTCTTTACTTTGTTGCGGACTGTATCTACATTGTTCTCATCCGATGCGTTGATAATCATGTGGTCACATTTGATTGTGTTTACGATTAACTTTGCTAATGTAGTTTTACCAGTACCCGCTTTTCCATACAACAATAAATGTGGGATATCATTGTTATCCAAATATTGTTGAATAGTTTCTTTGATGGTTTCATTGCCAACATAATCGGCAAGTGTTTGTGGGCGATATTTTTCAACCCATAAACTATGTTCTCTTTTATTAATATCGTTTGCAAAAAAACTCATATTATAATATTATATTCATTAAATAATTTCTTAAATAATCGCCTTCAATCATATCTTTAAGTTTGTCAAAGTTAGAGGCGATTCTAGCTTTTTCTCTTAATTCTTCGGTATTTGAATTTATAATTGTTTTAAGTACTTTATCGGAATACTCATTAAATCCATTCACTTGAAACCCTAATTTAGTTAATTCATCTAATATAGTTTGATGTGCTATATGAAATGTTGGTATTCCTATTTTTTCCATAATAAATCCTTTCATTATTTTATCAGAACAAAAGAATGGAACTGAATAAGGGCTAGCTGATTCAAAACTTAAAAATGTTTCGCAATCTAAAAAATTAAAATACTGACAATGCCAAAATTTATAACTAGCATCCAATTCATTATTAACCATAAACAAATCAAACATTTCTGTATTTTTTTGATTTATGATTTTAAATAGAGAATTATTTTTATCTATGTTTCCTATCTCTTTGATTAAATGGTCTCTATCATGTCTATATTCAGGAGTATGCCATAATCCGCATTTGTATTGTTTTTCAAATGGGATTTCTTTGTAATCGTATAATCCAACTGCAAACAATACATAAAAATAAGCTAATGGTAGCATCATATTTAAATGAACATTTGGGAAGTCCAAAATGTTGATTGGATTACCATCTCTAGCAGCTGTTAATACTATAAAGTTTTCGTATTTTAATAAATCTCTATTTACTAATCTAACGCCATCTCCGTGAAATATAGAAAGTATTACTTTTTTTCCAGCTTTTAATAATTCTTCTATTTGAAATTCATCTGCTAAATGAGATGAATACAAATAAGCATCGTAGCTCAAATCAAGTTCAGTAACACCATTTTGGTTAATGTGAAATGTAGCTGGAAATTTTATGTAGTTAAAAACTTTATGTTCTTTTTTAGCATATTCGGATACCCAAATGTTCATACTTAAATTAATTTTTTACAAATACTCCGTTTACAGTTTTACCAGTTCGGTCTTTAATTTCATTCCACGCTGCTTCTAAACAATCTGCTGGTTCTAAACCTAATTGTTTAGCAAGGATAATAAGTGTTACAAATGAATCACCAATACCATCTTTGATTTCTTCATCTTTAGATTTCAGTAAAGCACCTGCGGTTTCACCAACTTCTTCTAACACCTTTAATAATTGTTTAGGTGCGTTTTCTTTCTTTAGGATATCTTTATCTGATGCCCATTGGGATACATTTTCTATTAAACTATCGAATGTCATATTATTTCTTTTTAATTTGTTCTTCTCTTTCCTTTTTAGATTCTTCACTAATAGGTCTTGCGAATATTCTAAATTGCATACCATTTTGAGTAAAAGATAAACCATCTCCCTCAAATGGTTGAATCTGCATTACCAACGGCGAAGCCTCAGCATTGGTATCTTCTTGCCAACCCATTACAATGGGTTCATTATCAAAAAATTGAAAACACCATTCAGGGTCTTTTATTTTTACCTTTTTAGATACTTCAACTTCTTCTTTTGGAAATAATTCTAATTGCTCTCCCATTTTTATTAATTTTGAATTTCTACTAAATAATATTTACAAACAAACTCATCAATTTGGAATTCAACGTGCGCCAAACCATCTGCTGATACTTTTAATTTTGCAGTAGTTGCTTCTTTGTTTGCTGTTAAGATTTCTTTTAAATACTTTGCTGAAAATGAGATTGGTTTAACTTCACCACTAAATCCTTTTTCACAAGTGAATGTTACTCTATTCGTAGAGATTGAAGAATAA
>JACCDP010355945.1_pt1 | contig 17598 bp, 16 predicted proteins | sample 7445841 | NCBI WGS metagenome assembly JACCDP01 (sample SAMN15323441, study PRJNA562643) | freshwater metagenome | isolation source: river surface water | place: USA:Blue River Watershed | collected 2017-08-17
CGCGAGCGGGTCGTCACCTCCGGCCGGCGCTGGGAGCAACGGGGTGTGTGGCACACCATCGCGTTGATGTGGCGCTTGCGTGCGTCTTATTTCTTCGGCGCCGATGCCGCCGAGCTGGCGCAGCGGTACGGCTACCGGACAGAGCCGCCTGTGCCGCACGCCCATGTGGCGGTGCTGGCCAAGGCGCCGGTGCCAGGCCTTGCCAAGACGCGGCTGATCCCGGCGCTGGGCGCGCGGGGTGCGGCGCGTGTGCAGCGCCGCTTTGCGCTGCACACGCTGCGGCTGGCCAGTCAGGCGGCGCAGCGCATGGGCACCGGGGTGCAGCTGTGGGTGGCGCCATCGGCATCGCAGCGCTTCTTTCGCGCCCTGCGTCGCTCGGCAGGGGCGGGCGAGGCCTTGCAGTGGCACGAGCAACCCGGCGGCGACCTGGGTGCGCGCATGGCGCACGCCTTCGCCACACACTTCAGCGCGCACCCGGGCTTGCCTTTGCTGTTGATCGGCACCGATTGCCCGCCGCTCGCACCGGGCCATCTGCTGGCTGCGGCGGGCGTGCTGGCGCAGCACGATGCGGTGCTGATCCCGGCCGAAGACGGCGGCTATGTGCTGATCGGGCTGCGCCGGCCGTGCCGCGCCGTGTTTGAAGGCGTGGCGTGGAGCACCGGGAGCGTGCTCGCGCAGACCCGCGATCGCCTGCGCGATGCAGGCCTGAACTGGCACGAGCTGCCCACGCTGTGGGATGTGGACACACCCGACGATTGGGCGCGGTTGCAGCGCGCACTGCAGGGGCAGGGCGCATGAAAGGCCGCATCAAGCGACTGGCCGCGCTGTCCGGCGATGCGGTGCGGGCGCAGGCAAGCACTCGCGTCGATGAGATCTGCCCGCTGTGCGATCGGCCGATCCCGCCCGATCAGCGTGATGCGCACCATCTGGTGCCCAAGTCCAAGGGCGGGCGCCACACCGAGGCGCTGCACCGCATCTGTCACCGGCAGATCCATGCGCTGTTCACCGAGACCGAGCTGGCGCGCGAATACGCCTCGGTCGAGGCGCTGCTGGGCCATCCTGCGATGGCGCGCTTTGTGGCATGGGTGCGTACCAAGCCCCCGGGCTTCATGGAACGCACCCGCAAGAGCCAGCGGCTGCGGGCATGATGGTCACCCACCGTGAAGCGATGACGCATCTTCCTCCCGTACTCAACCGCGACGACGCCTGGTATGCGCAACGACTGGCGCCGCCCGGGCCGGGGCGCGCGCTGCGCATCGTGATCGATACCGACGCGGCCAACGAGATCGACGACCAGTTCGCACTGGCCTGGGCCTTGTTGCGGCCCGGGCGCCTGCGCGTGCAGGGCCTGTACGCCGCGCCGTTTTCCTTCGCGCACCGCCGCGCTGCACTGCCCCATGCACCGTCGGATGCGGCGCCGTTCAACCCGCCTGCCGAAGGCATGGTGCGCAGCTTCGATGAAATCCATCGCGTGCTGGAGTTGCTGCGCCTGCCCGATGCCGGCCGGGTGCAGCGCGGCAGCGCGGGCTACCTGGGCGACCTGGCGCAGCCGCTGAAGAGCGATGCGGTGGACCACCTGATCGCCACCGCGCGGGCCACGCCCGAGCGCGACACGCTGTACGTGGTGGCGTTGGGCTGCGTCACCAACATCGCCAGCGCCTTGCTGCTCGCGCCTGACATCGCGCAGCGCATTGTGGTGGTCTGGACCAGCGGCTACCCGTCGCATGCGCCGCAGGTGAATCACTCCTTCAACCTCGAGCAAGACCTGCTGGCCAGCCGCTGGCTGCTGGACAGCGGCGTACCGCATGTGTACCTGCCAGGCTTTCATGTGGGTGCGCAGTTGCGCCTGTCTCTGGCTGAAATGCAGCGCCATGTGCAGCCCTGCGGTGCCATCGGCGCGTACCTGCATCGGCTGTTCACCGACAACCCGCTGTGGCCCCTGCTCGGCCTGCAGCACCTTCGCGATGGCGGCACGCCGCACAGCTGGGTGATCTGGGACGTGATCAACATCGCCTGGCTGCTTGAGCCGGCGTGGGTGCCAAGCGAGCTGGTGCGCACACCCCGCCTGGGCGACGACAAGCGCTGGCAGCGTGTGGATGAAGCAGAGGGCCGGCACCGGATGCGCGAAGCCCACGCCGTGCAGCGCGACGCGATCTTCAACGACTTCTTCGGCGCGCTGCAGCAGGCGCCGGGCTGAGTCGGGGCTTCAGCGAAAGCGGGTGTATCCCCACCAGATTCGCGTGGCGGTGGTCAGCACGCACAGGGCCACAAACACCCAGGCCAGCAGCGCAAAGTGCTGCGGCCACAGGCACATCGCGATGAAGAAGGCCAGCGTCTCGCTGGCTTCGGTCAGCCCGCCCAGGAAGTAGAACGATTTGTCGGGGTAGTCGGTGCTGCTCATCTGCCGCTTGGCGGCGATCGTCGCAAACGCCAGAAAACTCGAACCCGTGCCGATGAAGGCCGCCAGCAGCCCTGCGGCCGCCAGCGCGTTGCGGGCGGGGTCGGCGAAGGCAAACGCCAGTGGAATGCTGGCGTAGAACAGGAAGTCCAGCGCGATGTCCAGAAAACCGCCGGCGTCGGTGGGCGCGGTGATGCGCGCGATCGCGCCGTCCAGCCCGTCGCACAGACGCGATGCGAGCAGCAGCGCGATCGCTGCCCCGAAGGCCTGTAGCGCGATGGCCACCGCTGCTGCCACGCCGAGTGCAAACCCCGCCACGGTGACCGCATTCGCACCGACGCCATGGCGGTGCAGCGCATGCGCCAGTGACTGCAGCGGGCGCGCGATCAGGCGGGACAGGGCACGGTCGAACATGTTCAGGCAGCCACCAGCCGCGTGAGCCGCTGCGCGTCGGCGATGTCGGCTTCGTCGTGGGTGACCAGCAGGGTGGGCACGCCGCGTGTGCGCACCTGCGCAAACACGAAGTCGCGCATGCGCTGGCGCAAGGCGGCGTCCAGCCGCGAGAACGGCTCGTCGAGCAGCAGCGCGTGCGGCTGCGCCAGCAGCGCCCGCATCAGCGCCACCCGCTGACGTTGTCCGCCCGACAGCGTGGCCGGGTCGGCGTCGGCGTAGCCGGGCAACTCCAGATCGGCCAGCGCCTGCGCCACTGCCGCCTCGCGCTGGTCGCGCGGGCCGGCCGGCACCGCGAACAGCAGGTTCTCGCGCACCGTCATGTGGGCGAACAGCAGGTCGTCCTGAAACAGGAGCCCCACGCGGCGACGGTGGGTGGGCAGATCGTCCAGGGCGGTGCCCTCCAGCGTGATGGCACCGCGCCAGGTGAACTCGGGCGCCAGCGTGCCGCACACCGCTGCCAGCAGGCTGGACTTGCCCGAACCGCTGTCGCCCATCACCGTGTGGATGGCGCCGGCAGGCACCTCGATGTGCAAGTCGCGCAGCAGCACGCGGCTGCCGAGCGACAGCTCCCGGGCATCGATGACGAGGCTCATGCGCGCGATGCTCTCACGAACGTGCGCGGCCGGCCGGCCCACACCGCCAGTGCAAACAGCGCGGCCGGCAGCAAGGCCTGCAGCGCCGCGTAGGCGGCCGTCAGTGAACGCTGCGCGCCGCTGGCCAGCGTGACGGCCTCGGTGGTCACGGTGGCAAAGCGGCCCGCACCGACAAACAGCGTGGGCAGGTACTGCGCGATGCTGACCGCGCAGCCCACCGCGAAGGCCGACCACAGCGATGCCTTGAGCAGCGGCCACTTGATGCGCCACAGGAACACGATGCGCGCATGCCCGAGCGTGGCGGCCACCTGCGCATGCCGCACATCAAAGCCCAGATACGCCGGGCTCAGCGCGATCAGCACATAGGGCAGGGCGGCCAGGGTGTGCGCAAGCCACAGGCCCTGCGCTTGCGCGTCCCAGCCCCAGTGCAACGACAGCTGGTGCAAGCCGATGACCCACAGCACCGAGGGCAGCAGCAGCGGCAGGTACAGCAGCCGGCGCAGCAGGGCGTCCCAGCGCGGTGGCGCCAGCTCCAGCCACGCGATCGACCACACCAGGGCACTGGCGCTGGCGCACACAGCCAGCCACAGCGTGGTCCACAGCGTGCCGGCACTGCGCGCCACCGACAGCCAGGCGTCCATCGTCCACTGCCGGGGCCACGCCTGCGGAAACGGCCACACGCCCGCCACGCTGCCCAGCGCCAGTGCCGAAAGGGCCAGCAGGTACAGGCCACTCCAGAACAGCAAGGGATGAAGGACGGGTGATGCCCGGCGCGTGGCGGGTGGCTGTGGCGAGGCGCGCCATCGCAACGACGCGAACGAGGCGAACGACGCGAACGAGGCAAGACGCCCGGCACGCATTCGGGTGCGGGTATCGCGGCCACGCTGGCCATCGGTGCGGCCGGTGTGGCCAGTGCGTCCAGTGCGTTGGGCCCACACCCCGCGCAGCGCCCACACCAGCGCGCTGCACAGCGCCACCGCCAGCGCCAGCAGCCAGGCCGCTGCGGCCCCTTGCACCTGTGTCTGCGGGTCGCCATCGCCCAGCCACTGCCATGCCAGCACCGACAGCGTGGGCGGGGCCAGCGGGCCGATCACCAGCGCCATGTCCACCACCGTGAGGCTGTAGGCCAGCACCGCCACGATCGGTGCCCACAGCCGTGGCCCGAGTTGCGGCCACAGCACGCGCCACCACGCGCGCCGCGGCGTGTAGCCGAGCGTCTGCGCCAGCTGCAGCTCGCGCGTCAGGCGCTGCGCCGCATCCGCGCGCTGCAATTGCGTGGCTGCCGCCCACAGCAGGAAGGGCACCTCTTTGGCCACCAGCACCGCGATCAGCCCCAGGCCCAACGGGTCTTGCGTGGTCTGCCAGGGCGGTGGCGCATCGAAGCCGGTGGCCCAGGGCGACAGCGCACGCAGCAGCCAGCCGCCGGGCGCCACCAGAAAGGCCACGCCAATGGCGAGCGCCACATGCGGCACCGACAGCATCGGCGGCAGCCAGCGCAGGGCGCGTGCCCACAGCGGGCCCGGGAAGCTGCGCGACAGCACCCACGCCGTGGCCGCAACCGACAGTGCGGTGGCGGCCAGGCCTGTCCACAGCGTCATGCCCAGCGCGCGCCACAGCGAAGGATGTTGAAACAGATCGCGCCAGGCTTGCGTGCTGAATGCGGCCGCCACGGCCGCCGCCGCAGCCCAGGCCAGGGGCAGCGCCGCCATGGCTGCCAGCATCAGCGCTGCAGCGTGTGTGCGCATCCGCTTCAGGGGGTGCGGGCGCAGGCCCGGTGCGGGCGCGCCTGGCATGGGTGTTCAGCTGCCGTAGCGGCGCAGCCACTCGCGCTCGAGTGCGTCCACCCAGCTGCCATGCGGCTCGGGGATGACGGGTGCGACCTGCTCCACCTGCCCGGGGCGCGCAGCCGAGGTGAAGCGGGCCTTGTCGGCGGCGCTCAGGCGATCCACCGCCAGCACCGTCGGGTCGCCCCACACGCTGATGTCGGCCTTGCGCGCCTGCGCCTCGGGCGACATCAGGAAGTTGATCAGCACCTGCGCGCCTTCCTTCGCGCCCGAGTTGAACGGGATCGCCAGAAAGTGCGTGTTGCCGATGCTGCCTGCGCTCATCTGCCAGGCATGGGTGCTCTCGGGCTGGCGCCTGGCCGCCACTTCGTTGGCCGCTTCATTGGGGTTGAAGCTCAGTGCGATGAACAGTTCTCCGTCGGCCACCATCTGGCGGATGGCCGCCGGTGTTTGCGGAAACTGCCTGCCGCTGCGCCACAGGTGCGGGTGCAGTGCATCCAGATAGCGCCACAGCGGCGCGCCGGCCTGCGCCAGCGCCTCAGGCGTGACCGGGCGGTACAGCGCGCTGCGGTCGGTGTTCAGCTCCAGCAGCGCCTGCTTCAGGAAGGTGGTGCCGATGAACGCAGGCGGGCGCGGGTAGGTGACGCGGCCCGGGTGGGCGCGCGCGAAGTCAGCCAGCGCGGCCATGCTGCGCGGCGGGTTCGGCACGCGCTGGCGGTCGCCATACAGCGTGAACTGCGCCATGCCCCAGGGCGCTTCCATGCCCTCCACCGGCTCGGAGAAGTCGATGCGGGTGGTGGGCTTGCCCTGCACATCCACCCACTGGAAGTGCGGCAGGCTCTCGGCGAACGGGCCGAACAGCAGGCCCTCGCGCTTCATCGCCAGGAAGTTCTCGCCGTTGATCCACACCACATCGACGCTGCCGCCGCTGGCCTTGCCCGCGGCCTTCTCGCTGCGCACGCGGCGCACCGCCTCCACCGTGTCGGTCAGCTTCACATGCTCGACCTGCACGCCGAAGCGGCGGTTCACCTCGGCCGCCGCCCACTGCAGGTAGGCGTTGGTGCGCTCGCTGCCGCCCCAGGCGTTGAAGAAGACCTTCTGGCCGCGGGCGCGTTGTTCGATGGCTGCCCATGCGGCCGAGGCCGCTGCAGCGGACGATCCCGCCGCAGGGCTTGCCTGCGCCAGAGCGGGCCCGGCCAGGCCCAGGCCACTTGCGGCGACAGCCGCTGTGGCTTCAGTGGCTGCACGCAGCCAGCGGCGCCGCGGCCACGAGGGGGGATGGATGTTGTTGGTCATGAGCGCTCCCTGAAATGCCGGCCCGTCGTGATGCGGGCCTGTTGTTGCGTATCGTTGTTCAGTCGTCGTCGGCTTATCCCAGCAGCGCTTGAGCGAATTCGCGCGCATCGAAGGTCTGCAGGTCTTCAAGCTTTTCGCCCACGCCGATGAAGTACACCGGCACCGGGCGCTCTTGCGCAATCGCGCACAGCACGCCGCCCTTGGCGGTGCCATCCAGCTTGGTGACGATCAGGCCGGTGAGGCCCAGCGCGTCGTCAAAGGCGCGCACCTGCGCCAGCGCGTTTTGCCCCGTGTTGCCGTCGATCACCAGCAGCACCTCGTGCGGCGCATCCACCGTGGCGGCGGTGCTGGCATCGGCGCTGCCGGCCTTGGTGATCGTGCGGCGCAGCTTCTTGAGCTCGTCCATCAGGTGCAGCTGCGTGGGCAGACGCCCGGCGGTGTCCACCAGCACCACATCCTTGCCGCGGGCGCGGCCGGCTACCACCGCATCGAAGCTGACGGCCGACGGGTCGCCGCCTTCCTGGCTGACGATTTCCACCCGGTTGCGGTCGGCCCAGATGCCCAGCTGCTCGCGCGCTGCGGCACGGAAGGTGTCTGCTGCGGCCAGCAGCACGCTCGCGCCTTCGTCGGCCAGGTGCCGCGTGAGCTTGCCGATGGAGGTGGTCTTGCCTGCGCCGTTGACGCCGGCCACCATGATCACCGTGGGCGTCTGCTCGCCGATGGCCAGCGGCTTTTGCAGCGGCGCCAGCAACTCGGCGATGGCGTCCACCAGCAGGTGCTTGACCGCCGCCGGCTCGGTGGCCCGCGCCTCCTTGACCCGGCGCTTGAGGTCGGCAAGAAGGTGTTCGGTGGCCTTGACGCCGGCATCGGACATCAACAGCGCCGATTCGAGCTCTTCATACAGCGCATCGTCGATGCGGGTGCCGGTAAAGACGGTGGCGATGCTGCTGCCGGTCTTGCGCAGGCCCTCGCGCAGGCGCTGCATCCAGCCCTGGCGCACCGCCGGGCTGGATGGATCACTGGCAGCTGGATCACTGGCGGCTGCCGGTGCCATTGCCGGTGCGGTGGCGCCGGCCGTCGCCGTCGCCGGGGCTGCTGCAACGGCCAAGGGGCCGCCCGCAGGCGGTGCGACAGGCTCCGAGGTCGGCGCCGGGGACTTTTTACGGAAGAAACTGAACATTCAGGCGTTTCTGGAATCATTCGATTCTATGAAACGCATCTCAAGCACCACACGCCCCGCCAACGGCCTGCCGCTGCAGGCGCCGGGCGCCACCGCCTTGCGCGGTGTGGCTACCTCGGCAGCTCGGGTCTGCGCCGCTGTGCTGGCAGCACTGGCTGCCCTGGCCGTAGGTTCAGCCTGGGCCTCAGGCACGGCACCGTCCGCCGTTGCCCCTGGTGCGGTATCGGGCACTGCCTCAACCGCTGCGGCCGCTTCGCAACCGGTGCAGTTCACCCTGTCCAACGGCCTGACCGTGATCGTCAAGCCCGACCGGCGCGCGCCGACGGCGGTGCACATGCTGTGGGTGCGGGCCGGCTCGATCGATGAAGTGGACGGCACCAGCGGCGTGGCGCATGTGCTCGAGCACATGATGTTCAAGGGCACCAGGACGCTGGGCGTGGGCGAGTACTCGCGCCGCGTGTCGGCGCTGGGCGGCCGCGAGAACGCCTTCACCAGCCGTGACTACACCGGCTACTTCCAGCAGATCCCGTCGGCGCATCTTGAGGAGGTGATGCGCCTGGAGGCCGACCGCTTCATGCACAACCAGTGGGCTGACGAGGAATTTCGCCGCGAGATCGAGGTCGTCAAGGAAGAGCGCCGCCTGCGCACCGAAGACAGCCCGCGTGCGCTGCTGTACGAGCAGCTCAACGCCACCACCTTCATCGCGTCACCGTATCGCCGGCCGATCGTCGGCTGGATGAACGACCTGGATGCGATGACGCCCGAGGACGTGCGCGATTTCTATCGCCGCTGGTATGTGCCCGCCAATGCGGCCGTGGTGGTGGCAGGCGATGTGGACCCGGCCGAGGTGCGGCGCCTGGCCGAAAAGCACTACGGCGCCATTCCGGCGCGTGCGCTGCCGCAGCGCAAGCCGCGTGAGGAGTTGCCGCAGTCGGGCATGCGCCGCATCGAATTCAAGTGGCCGGCCGAGCAGGCCTATGTGGCGCTGTCGTTTCGCACGCCGCGCCTGAGCAGCTTCGAGCGCACCGCCGACAACGACGACGCGCTGGCGCTGGTGGTGCTGGCCGCGGTGCTCGATGGCCACACCGGTGCGCGGCTCAACCGTGCGCTGGAGCAGGGCAGCGACCGGGTGGCCGACTCGGCCAGCGCCTGGGCAGGCCTGTGGGCGCGTGGCCCGCAGACCTTCGGCCTGGCAGGCATCCCCGCACCGGGCAAGACACCCGAGCAGCTCGAGGCCGCGCTGCGCGCCGAAGTGGCCCGCATTGCACGCGACGGCGTGAGCGAGGCCGAGCTCAACCGCGTGAAGACGCAGTGGGTGGCGTCGGAGGTGTACAAGCTGGATTCGGTGATGAACCAGGCGCGCGAGCTCGGCGTGTTCTGGTCGATGGGACTGCCGCTGGACGCAGGTGAGCAGGCGATCGCCCGGCTGCGCGCGGTGACGGCCGAGCAGGTCAAGTCGGTCGCGCAGCGCTATTTCGGCGATGACCAGCTCACCGTGGGGGTGCTGCGTCCGCAGCCGATGGAAGGCAAGCGCCGCGTGCGCCTGCCCAATGCAGCAGCTGCTGCTGCGGGTTCGTCTGCCGGTGTGGGTGCCACGGGCACCAGCGCACCCGCGCGGCACTGAAGGGAGAACACGAATGCATCCGATCAAGACTGCGCTGCTGGCCCTGCTGTGGCTGTGGGTGGCTGCGCCCGCACAGGCTTCGCTGCAGCTGCAGCACTGGACCCAGCCCAGCGGCGCGCGCGTGTGGCTGGCGGAAAGCCCGGCCATCCCGATGGTGGACGTGCAGATCGACTTCGACGCCGGCAGCCGGCGCGACCCGGCGGCGCAGGCCGGTCTGGCGGCGGCCAGTGCGTCGATGCTGTCGCGCGGCCTGCGCGCGGCAGGCACACAAGCCGCGCTGGATGAGAACCAGCTGGCCGAGGCCTGGACCGACCTGGGCGCTAGCCTGGTCGCGCGCTCGAGCCTTGACCGCATGAGCTTCCTGCTGCGCTCGCTGACCTACCGCGACCTGCTTGATGCCTCGGTGCGGCTGGCGGCGCGCCAGCTCGGGCACCCGGCGTTTCCGGCCGATGTGTGGCAGCGCGAGCGCGAGCGCATCTCTGCCGCCTACAAGGAAGCGGGCACCCGCCCGGGCACCATCGCCAGCCGCCGCTTCACCCGCGCGGTGTTCGGCAGCCATCCGTACGGCGCAGAGGCCACGCCCGAGACGCTCGAGCGCATCGGCGTGGCCGACATGCAGACCTGGCATCGCAACCACCTGCAGGCCTGCCGCGCACGGGTGAGCATCGTGGGTGCGGTCACCCGTGCGCAGGCCGACGAGCTGGTGCGCACCTTGCTGGCGCAACTGCCGCGCGACGACGGCCGTGGTTGCGCGCCGCTGCCTGCGGTGGCCGAGGTGTCGCCGCTGTCCGCGCCGGTCGAGCAGATCGTGCCGTTCGAGTCGGCACAGGCCCATGTGCTGATCGGCCAGCCCGGCTTCAAGCGCAACGACCCCGACTTCTTCCCGCTGATCGTGGGCAACCACATCCTGGGCGGCGGCGGCTTTGTCTCGCGCCTGTACGGCGAGGTGCGCGAAAAGCGCGGCCTGAGCTACAGCGTCTACAGCTTCTTCGCCCCGGGCCTGCATGCGGGCGCCTTCACCGTGGGCCTGCAGACGCGGCCCGACCAGGCGCGGCAGGCGGTGGGGGTGGCACGTGAGGTGCTCGAGCGCTTCGTGGCCGACGGCCCGACCGAGGCCGAGCTCCAGGCCGCCAAGGACAACCTGATCGGCGGCTTTGCGCTGCGCATCGACAGCAACGCCAAGCTGCTGGACAACATCTCGGCGATCGCATGGAACGACCTGCCGCTGGACTACCTGCAGACCTGGACGCAGCAGGTGGCACGGGTGAGCGTGGCCGACATCCGCGCTGCATTTGCGCGCAAGCTGCAGCCGCAGCGCAGCGTGGTGGTGGTGGTGGGTGCCACGCCGTCCTGAAGCCGTGGCGGCGTCGGCGCCGCACAAGGTGCGCATCATCGGCGGCCTGTGGCGGCGCACGCTGCTGCCGGTGGCCGATGTGCCTGGCCTGCGGCCCACGCCCGACCGGGTGCGCGAAACCCTGTTCAACTGGCTGGGCCAGGACCTGAGCGGCTGGCACTGCGTCGACCTGTTCTCCGGCAGCGGCGCGCTGGGCCTGGAGGCCGCATCGCGCGGCGCGCTGTCGGTGCTGATGTTCGAGACCGATGCAGCGCTGGTGAAGTCGCTCAACGCCTCATGCACGCGGCTGGGTGCGCGGCAGGTGCGGGTGCAGCGGGGCGACGGCGTGGCGCTGGCGCGTGCGCTGGCACCGGGCTCCATCGACCTCGCTTTCATCGATCCACCTTATGCGTCCGAGCTGTTCGGCCCCGCGCTGCAGGCCGTGAGCGCGGCCCTCAAGCCCGAGGGCCGGGTGTATCTGGAGGCGCCCGCGCCCTGGGACGAAGCCGCACTGCAGCCACTGGGTTACCACTTGTTGCGCCATCGCAAGGCCGGCGCGGTGCACGCGCACCTGTTGGCACGGGCTGCATAATCCGCCGCAGGTTTGATGACCACGGCGCGCAGCACCTGCGTGCGCAGGAGAAGTCCATGTCCCGAAACGTGATTGCCGTCTACCCCGGCACCTTCGACCCGATGACGCTGGGGCACGAGGACGTGGTCCGGCGCACCGCGCAGCTGTTCGACAAGGTGATCGTCGGCGTGGCGGTGGCGCACCACAAGCGCACGATGTTCAGCCTGCAAGAGCGCATGGACATGGTGCGCGAGCTGGTCAAGCCCTATCCGCAGGTGTCGGTGGAGCCGCTCGAAGGCCTGGTGCGCGACTTCGTGGTGCAGCGCGGCGGCAAGGCGATGGTGCGCGGCCTGCGCGCGGTGACCGACTTCGACTACGAGTTCCAGCTCGCCGGCATGAACCGCGCGCTGGCGCCCGACGTCGAGACGGTGTTCCTCACACCGGGCGACCACTACCAGTTCATCAGCAGCACGCTGGTGCGCGAGATCGCCACGCTCGGTGGCGAGGTCGACAAGTTTGTCTCGCCGCTGGTGGTGCAGCGCCTGCGCGAGAAGCTTGCCAGCAAGCCGGCGGCCTGAAGCGGCGGTGGCGGCGCCGGCGCCGGGCCGGGTACGCCTTCAGTCCATCGGCCACGGCCGCTGCGGGCCGCGCAGTGCCTCGAACGCGCGCGAGACGCGTAGCACCCCCAGGTCGTCAAAGCGCGCACCGGCAATCTGCAGCCCGATCGGCAGCCCCGTGCTGCTGTAGCCGCAGTTGACGGACGCGGCCGGCTGCTCCGACATGTTGAAGGGCACGGTGAAGGCAATGTGCTCCAGCGGCCGCATCGGGTCGTTGGTGGGCGAGGGCCAGTCGGCGTTGAAGGCGGTGACCGGCGAGGTGGGCGAGATCACGTAGTCAAAGCGGCCGGTGGCCTTCACCGTGGCCATGCGCGTCAGGTAGAACTGGTGCTGCGCGCGGAACACCGCTTCGCCGCCCATGCCGTCGGCGCTGTGCGCCCAGGCGCGGATGTAGGGCAGCACCTTCGCTTCGCGCTCGGGCGGCAGTGCCTTCATGTCCACATGCGAGCGCATGCGCCAGAAGTGGTCCATGCCGTCGAGCATCTCCCGGGTCAGGAAGGGCTGCATCGGCTCGACGCTGGCGCCTGCCGCTTCGAACACGCGTGCCGCCTGCTCGATGGCCGCACGCACCTGCGGGTCCACCGGCAGCCCGCAACCCGCGTCGAGCAGCAAGCCGATGCGCAGGCCCTTGAGCGACGCGACGCAGCGCGCGTCTGCATCGTCGGCGCTGACCTCGCTCCACGCGATGTCCTGCGCGGGCAGGCTCATGGTGTCGCGCGGATCGGGCAGGCTCAGCCAGCGCATCACGAAGGCGCTGTCGGCCACGCTGCGCGTCATCGGCCCGGCGGCGCGGCCGGTGTAGGGCGGATCGATCGGGATGCGGCCCAGGCTCGGCTTCAGGCCGAACACGCCGCACCAGCCGGCGGGCAGGCGGATCGAGCCGCCGATGTCGGTGCCCAGGTGGATCGGGCCGTAGCCTGCCGCTGCGGTGGAACCGGCGCCCGAGCTTGAGCCACCGGGCGTCTTGCTCACATCCCACGGGTTGCGCGCGGTGGCGTGAAAGCTGGAGGTGCCCGAGGACAGCATGCCGTAGTCGGGCATGGTGGTCTTGCAGACGAACACGGCGCCGGCCTCGCGCAGCCGCGCGGCGGGCGGCGCATCGGCGGGCATGGGCGCATCGCTGGTGGCGGCAGTACCCAGCGGCATCGGGTCGCCCTGCGTCGCGATGTTGTCCTTGATGGTGACCGGCACGCCGTCCAGATCCGACAGCGGCGCGCCGCGGCGCCAGCGCTCCTCAGACGCGCGCGCCTGCGCCAGCGCCTGCTCGGGCCGCAGCAGGTAGGTGGCGTGCAGCTGCGGTTCGCAGCGTTCGGCCTGCGCCAGCACCGCCTGCGTGACCTCGACCGGGGACAGCGCCTTGGTGCGGAAGGCCCGGGACAGCGCGACGGCGCCGAGTGTGTGCAGTGCAGTCATGCGTGGACGGTGCGGCTGCCGCTCAGGCCCACGACATCGACGACAGGTCGTTGACGAACACCGGCATGTCCTTCCACAGGCCGCGCACCCGCGCATTGGCCACGCTCACCCACTGCGGCTGGTACAGGAAGGCGTGCACGCAATCGTCGGCAATCAGCTTCTGGATGTCGGCGATCAGCTTCTTGCGGTCGGCCTCGCGCGCGGTGTTCTTGTACTTGCTGTACAGGTCGTTGAACTTCGGCGACTGGTAGTTCCAGTAGTAGTCGGGCTTGGCGAAGTTGCCCAGATCGAAGGGCTCCACATGCGAAATGATGGTCAGGTCGTAGTTCTTCGCGCCATAGGTGCCGCTGAGCCACTGCGCCCATTCCACGTTTTGCAGCTTCGCCTTGATGCCCACCTTGTCGAGCATCGCCGCGATCACCTCGCCGCCCTGGCGCGCATACGGCGGCGGCGGCAGGGTGATCGTCAGCTCGAGGTTGCTCACGCCCGCTTCCTTGAGCAGTGCACGTGCGCGGTCGGGGTTGAAGGCGTTCACGCCGGTGGTGTCGATGTAGCCGAAGGCACCGGGCACATAGTGGCTTCCGATCGGCGTGCCGTAGCCGTCGCCCGCGCCCTGGATGACCGCCTTGCGGTCCACCGCCGCCGCGATGGCGCGGCGCACCCGCACATCGTCCAGCGGCTTCTTCTTGTTGTTGATGGCGAGGATGGTCTTGGCGCGCGAGCCGGCCGACAGCACCTGGAACTTCGGGTTGTTCTTGAACTGCGGCACGCTGCGCGGCGTCACGCGCGGGAAGGCGTCCACATCGCCGGCCAGCAGTGCCGCCACCTGCGCGGCCGGGTCAGAAATGAAGCGGAAGCTGGCGCGCTTGAGCTTGATGGCCGCCGCGTTGCGGTAGCCGTCCCACTTGCGCAGCGTGACCGACGAGCCCTTGACCCAGTTCTCCAGCTGGTACGGGCCGGTGCCCACCGGCTGCGTGGCATTGGTGGCGGCGCTCTTGGGCTCGACGATGATGGCGGTGGCCTGGCCCATCAGGAACAGGAAGTCGGGGTCGATCTCCTTGTTGATGATGACCACGGTGAAGTCGTCGATGGCGGCCACGCGCTCCATGCTGGCGAAGGTGCGCTTGTCCTTGTTGGTGCTCTTGGCGTCGCCCGCGCGCTCGAACGCGAACTTCACCGTCTGCGCATTGAAGGGCTCGCCGTTGTGGAACTTCACGCCCTTGCGCAGCCGGAAGGTGTAGGTGCGCAGGTCGGGCGAAACCTCCCAGCCCTCGGCCAGCAGCGGCGACACCGTGCCGTCGGGGTTGATCTTGGTCAGCGTCTCGTAGATGTTGTACTGGGTGATCTCGGCAATCGCCGACGCGGCGCCTGCGGTCGGGTCCAGGCCCGGCGGCTCCAGCGCCATGGCCAGCACCATCGCATCCTTGCGGCCCTGGGCCAGCGCATGCGAGGGCAACACAAGGGGGGCACCGGCGGCAATGGCCGAGCTGAGAACGGTACGACGCTGGATCATGAAAACCTCCGGATCGTTGGACAGCGAAAACAATGTTCGCACACTCGGGGCGTGGCGGCCTCAGGGTTGGGCCTGAGGCACCCCATCGGGCACCGCCTCCAGCAGGGTGCGGGTGTACGGGTGCTGCGGGTCGCGGAACAGCCGCTCGGGCGGGCCCTGCTCGACGATCTGCCCTTGCCACATCACCGCCACTTCGTCGCACAGGTGGTTCACCACCGCCAGGTCGTGGCTGATCAGCAGGTAGGTCACGCCGAACTGCGCCTGCAGGTCGGCCATCAGGTTGAGCACCTGCGCCTGCACCGAGACGTCGAGCGCGCTCACGGGTTCGTCGGCGACGATCAGGCGCGGGCGGGTGATCAGCGCGCGCGCGATCGCAATGCGCTGGCGCTGCCCGCCCGAGAACTCGTGCGGCACCTTGTCGAGGTCGCTCTCGCGCAGGCCCACCGACTGCAGCACGTCCAGCGCGCGCTGGCGGCGTTCCTCTGCGTGCAGCGGCGCGCCCCGGCGTTGTGCCGCTTGCGCCACCAGCGGCTCGGTCACGATGCGCTCGATGCTCTGGCGCGGGTCGAGCGAGCCGTACGGGTCCTGGAACACCATCTGGAAGTCGGCACGCGCCGCGCGCAGTTCGTCAGGCGGCAGCAGGTGCAGATCGCGCCCAAGAAAGCGCACCGTGCCGGCGGTGGGCGTGTCCAGCGCCATCACGATGCGCGCCAGCGTCGACTTGCCCGAGCCCGATTCGCCGACGATGCCCAGGCTGCGGCCCGACTCGATGCGAAAGCTCACGCCGCGCAGCGCCTCCACCACTGGCGGCGGCTTCCACAGATGCTCGCGCGGCAGGGTGAAGCGGCGCGTGAGGCCGATCGCCTCGACCAGCGCGGGTTCTGGCGTCGGCAAAGGGGCGGGCGCAGCGGCGTTCACCGTGTGGCTCCGTGGCGTACCGCATCCAGCCGGTCGCATCGCACCTGATGTGCCGCATCGAACGTGACCCACTGCGGCACCTGCGTATGGCAGGCCGGCACGGTGTGTGCGCAGCGGCCGGCGAAGGTGCAGCCCGCGGGCAGGTCGGCGAGCTCCGGCACGCTGCCCGGGATGGTGAGGAGCCGCGTGCCGCGCGGTGCGCCCAGGCGCGGCCGCGCACCGAACAGGCCGCGGGTGTAGGGGTGTGCGTGCGCGCCAAACACGCTGGCCGTGCTGCCTTGCTCGACCACCGCGCCGCCGTACATCACCATCATGCGCTGCACGTTGCGCGCAATGACGCCCAGGTCGTGCGAGATCAGGATGAGTGCCATGCCGCGCTCGGCCACCAGCTCGCGCATCAGGTCGAGGATCTGCCGCTGGATGGTCACATCCAGCGCGGTGGTGGGCTCGTCGGCGATCAGCAGGTCGGGGTTGCAGGCCAGCGCCATCGCAATCGTGATGCGCTGGCGTTGCCCGCCCGAGAACTGGTGCGGGTAGGCATCGAGCCGCTGCGCCGCATCCGCAATGCCCACGCGGTCCAGCAACTGCAGCGTGCGCTCGCGCGCCTCGCGTGCGCCGATGCCCAGGTGCAGCCGCATGGGTTCTGCCACCTGCTGGCCGATGGTGTGCACCGGGTTCAGCGCGGTCATCGGCTCCTGGAAGATCATCGCCATGCGCCGACCGCGCAGGCTGCACAGCGTGGCTTCACTTGCGCCCACCAGCTCCTGTCCGTCCAGGCGGATGCTGCCGCTGACCTGCGCGCCTTCGGGCAGCAGGCCCATCAGCGCCATCACGCTGATCGACTTGCCGCAGCCCGATTCGCCCACCAGCCCGAGCGTCTGCCCGCGCTCCAGCGTGAAGGACAGCTCACGCACCGCAGCGGCCGGCCCGCGCGGCGTGCGCAGCGTCACGCGCAGGTCGCGCACCTCCAGCAGCGGCGTGGTGGCTGACGTCATCGCTGCCTCGCCAGGCGCGGGTCGAGCAGGTCGCGCAGCCCGTCGCCCAGCAAATTCAGGCCCAGCACCGCAAGCGCAATCGCGACGCCAGGGAACACCGCCAGCAGCGGCGCCTGGAACATCAGCGTCTGCGCTTCGCTCAGCATGCGGCCCCACGAGGGCTGCGGCGGCTGCGTGCCCAGGCCCAGATAAGACAACGCTGCTTCGGCCAGGATGGCCACCGCAAAGCGGATGGTGGCCTGCACGATCAGCACCGAGGCGATGTTGGGCAGCACATGCTCGAGCGTGATGGCCAGCTTGCCCTTGCCGCAGGCCTGCGCCGCCAGCACATACTCGCGCGCCCAGATGGCGTTGGCCGCCGCGCGCGTGAGCCGCGCGAAGGTGGGGATGTTGTAGATACCGATCGCGATGATCGCGTTGACGATGCCCGGGCCGAACACCGCCGTCATCATGATGGCCGACAGGATGGCCGGAAAGGCAAAGCTGAAGTCCGACAGCCGCATGATCGCCTCTTCGGTCCAGCCGCGCCGCGCCGAGGCCAGCAGGCCCAGCGCCGCCCCGGCCAAGAGGCCGATGCTCACCGCAATCACGCCCACCACGATGGACGCGCGCGCGCCCACCAGCAGCAGCGATGCGACGTCGCGGCCAAAGGCGTCGGTGCCCAGCCAGTGCACGCCATCCGGTGCCTGCAGCCGCAGCGACATGTTCATCTCGTAGGGCGAGTGCGGCGTCCACACGAACGACAGCGCCGCAGCCACCACCAGCAGCAGCGTCAGCGCAGCACCGATCGCAAAGCTCGGGTGGCGCAGCGCGCGGCGCTTGAAAGTCATAGCCGGTGCGCCTTCACCCGCGGGTCGATCACCGCGTACAGCACATCCACCACAAAGTTGACGATGACCACCATCGCTGC
>JACCDP010452327.1_pt1 | contig 17598 bp, 15 predicted proteins | sample 7445841 | NCBI WGS metagenome assembly JACCDP01 (sample SAMN15323441, study PRJNA562643) | freshwater metagenome | isolation source: river surface water | place: USA:Blue River Watershed | collected 2017-08-17
AATTAAGCAAATAAAGGTCATTTTCATTTTCTTTTTTATCAAACCAATGGCTATCAATCACTGAATGCCAGTAATTTGCTAATCCACCGAAACCAGAGAAGTACATATATGTAGAAGCACAGAAGAGGTCTTGTCTATGAATGTAATTTTCATTTTCAATGCTTAGTGAAAAACTAACGCCTTTTTCTGTCAGCGCTGCCATTACTGCAGAAGCAACAGCCCCGCTTCCAACAACCAAGTAATCACCATATTTATTCATTTTCTGATTGATTCCAAACAGATATTAATAAGCTTTTTACTTGCATTTTTCCAATTATATTTTCTTAAAAAATTAAGTGCCTTCCGATGCTCTTCTGCTCTTTTAATTTTTAAATCACAGACAGACGAGAGCATCTTTTTGATGCTATTTGCACTTTTAGGATTGAAAAAAATTACTTGATTTTTTAAAACCTCCGGGAGAGCCCCTAAGGAGCTTGCAAAAACATGGCATCCGGAAGCAAGCGCTTCAATAGATGGAATTCCGAATGACTCATAGAGTGAAGGGATGAAGAAAAAATTAGATTTCTCATAAAAATTGGGAAGTTCTGAAGAGGGAATATGCCCCATATAAGAAATTTTTTCTGAATAGTTGACATTAATTTCCTTGTGGCTTGTGACACCTATAATATAAATATGATCTATAAATTGTAAAAAACTATTATGCTTCAATAAGGTCTTAATAAAAAAATTGCAATTTTTTTGAGGGTCAGATCCAGTAACTAACAATGCATAATTTTTTTTATTTTTAAGCAAAGCTGAATTTATTATAAATCGTTCATTTAATCCATTGGGAACAACAATAATCTTGTTTTTAAGGTGCGCTCCATATGTACCAATAATATCTTTAGCAGCAAAATTTGAAACTGTCACAATTTTCGAAGCTGAATTGATTGAAGAACTAATCGTGATGAACCTATATAACCTTCCAAATTTTCTTCTATAATTATTAGCCACAGGATATTTTTTTGAATTTTTAGTAAACGCCACATCGTGGATAATTAGGATTTTTTTACATTCTGAATTCCAAAGAATTGAGGATGTATCTCCGGAGTTAACAAAACAATCAATTTTTTTGGTAAATGAGATTAATGGGAGATAGATTTGCTCAAAAATAACTTCATTTGACTCAAACAAAAAAAACTTAAAATTCTTTTTATCCTTAAAAGCGCTCTTCAAATAATTAAAGCTAATTAATTTGTTGGTATATAAAAAAATTGGGCTTGTTATGTCAATATTTTTTAAAATGTTAAATAGATAAAGTCCCATACCACGCATCCCAACAGGACTTATTAACCTAGCATCAATTCCAATTATCATTTTTTATTTTTTTCAAAAAGAAAAGCTTGCAAAGGCCACAATAATACTGGTCCTCCAAAAATTAAATATGGCAAGCTTAGAATAATATTCTTTTCTGTTCTATTAACTGAAACATAAATTAAGAGAATAATTACAGGAATTAAAAAGCTATGAGACAAATTACTAAAAACTGCAAATGGGCTAAAACCAGTTGAGTAATAAGGATTGAATAATTTAAATGATTCAAAAACATTAATTAACCTGAATGATCCAAAAATTGATTCAGATTCTATTAAATTTCCGGTAGAAAATAATGCGTTTATAAATGCCACAGGTCGATTAATAAAAAATAAGAAATCATTCCTAAAAAAAATTAAGGAAAATATAAGAAAAAAAACTAAATAATATTTATATTTTAAAAACTTTTTAAAATCATTAAGAAATATTATTAGAGTAAGATATGTGAAATAAATCAATCCAGTAATTGAACGGAAAGGATATAGCTCAATTAAGATTAAGATGTAAATGAAATTAGACAGTCTGTGATTTATGAAAAGAATTGACATTAAGCCAACAATCATTGCAGCCCCATATGCTGGCTCAGGAGAAAAGCCAGTAACAGCACCGTTTCTTTTCATATAAAATGAAGAAAGATCATGTCTTGAAGAAAATATATCTAATATAAGGTCATGAAACTGCGGATTGCATTTCTGAATTATCATTACAATAAAAGTTAAAATTATAAATACTATAAAAACATCACATAACTTTTTTTTTGCTCCACCATCCAAAGATCTGTAACTATAAAGTCCGATAAATGTACTTATTACAGACAAAGAATCAATTATTGCCCTCGACTCTGGATAGAGTAAATAATTAAACAGGCCTAAAGATAGCGTAGTTAAGAAAAATATAAATGCAGGTATACTTTTAAAGAGTAATGGCAAAAACAAAAGCCAATAAGGGTAAATTTCATTTCTCATGCCGAAAGGATTGAAAAACATCAGACATGTGGCTACTCCAAGATAAATTCCCATCCAATTGCTTATTTGATATTTAATCATATACTAGCTCAGACTTCTATTTCCTCTCTTGTTCGCAAGAATATGTTGGAGAAAATTAATCATTAAGCTTAAATAAAAAATCAGCTTGAACTATCCAACCTTTATCATCACGGATAATATCGTTAAGGCTAATCAAATCATGAGTTTGAGATAATAAATTTAATATATCTAGAATTTCACGAGCGTATGAATCAGTTCTGACGGATGAAATCTCAATTAGAATAAATTTAATTTTTGTAAAAATTGATGACAAACCTTTTAAGCAATTAAGCTCAAACCCTTCAACATCTATTTTAATAAGGAATATATTTTTGGGACCAAACACTTCTTCAATAACTTCGCTACCTATTCTAACATCAACATTACTGGTGTTAATCAAGTGCAAATGAGGATTTGTTTTTGAATGTTTAACATGCTGATCTTTAAAAGAAGAGGCTCCAGACTCTGACATAATGTTCAAATTATGTCTATAGTTATCCTCTCCAAAACCACATTGTTTAACAATCAACCTATCGGTTTTGAATTTATTTAAAAGATCTTTAGCTAGGTTAACTTGCGGTTCGATAGCTAATATTTTTGCATTTGGGTATGAAATTAATAACTTTTCACAAAACTGCCCTTTATTGGCGCCGATATCTACAATATTCAAATATTCTTCACTTATTGGTAATCCTTCAACAAATTCGTATGGAATACGAATTTTTTTCTTACACAAACGAAGCAGTCTGTTAAATATGCTTGGTACAAGCTCATCAGGTCTAATATGGCCTTTTGATAAAAGTTTTATTAAATTCATATGGAATGCTCTTTATTATTTCTTACCTTTTTAACCGGCAATAACAAATTAATTTTCAAATTAAAAAAATTAAATACTTTAAGCCAGGGTACATACGCTAATACTGTTATCGCATTGAATATATATAATTATCTATTTTAAGCAGTATATCAGCGTTAGATTTTATTTTTATATTTCAAATGAGGCCTCAAAACAAAAAACTGCATTAATAAATACATAATCGTTAATATAACCAATAAAAGAATAGAATTTGCGTCTACTGTTCTTCTGAAAAAATAATTAATGATTTGCAAAAGAATTCCGAATAAAAAGCATTTTCCTAAAAGTTTGTAAGAGATTAAAAAAGTAAAGTTTTTCCTAACTGAAATAAATGTACAAACGCAAAAACAGACGCCCGCAATAGCTAAGGTTGGCCCTACCCCATAAATTCCCCAATAAGGCACAGCAAACATGATTAATAAAATTAAAATAGATGATCCAATAACGCTTGGGAGAATCAGTAATCTAGTTTTCATTTTTGCGTGTGCAACCATTCCATATACATAGCTAATGACTCTTAATGTTTCCACTACCGCGCCCCAGACTAAAAAAGAAGAGGAGTCTTTATAGGTCTCACCTAAAAATATGGCGGTAAGTTCTGGAGCAACCGTGGAAGTAAAAAAACATACCAAGACAAGTGTTGGCAACATTCCAGAAGCATACTGTGCCCATGCTTTTTCTTGTTCTTTTATATGATCACTAGATATATTTTTATAAAAGTGTGGCATAAAGTACGTTGAAAGTATTGACTCCGCTGCAGATATAATTCCAGCACTAATACTATATCCGGCAACAAATAAACCAAGATTGGCTAATCCAGCAATTTCGACAATAACAAGACGATATCCCTGTGACTGGATCCATATAAAACCAGACCCTATTAAAATCGGCCATACAAAACTAAACATTTCACGTAAATGTTTTTTTGTTAATAAAGCATTAGAAGGAATGTCATCAATTTTATTAATTTTTCTATAGAAAAATTTCCAAGCAATAATAGTTATCAAGAATTGTCCAATCAAAATCCCAGATAACCAATATTCTGCTTTTGGATAAACGTGAGCCGTTATTAAATATGCACTAATTAAACTCGCTGAAGTTGTAGCACATGTTAAATATAAAAATAAAGTGCGAGAACCTAACGCATTCAAATTAGGAATTACTGTTTGATTTGCAGTTGTTATTAATAATGCGCTAGAGACTAATATTAAAGGATAAATTAAGCTTCCATTAAATATCAACAAGTTGAGTTTTGCCAATATAAATATTGGGATGCCAGAAAAAAAACTTATTAAAATCAGATATATCCAAAAGTATTTCATGTAGTACTTAACTTTTCCAGCTAAATCCCAGGAGTGAAATCTTCTATTCATAAACATTCCAACAGGATTAATAAAAACCCAAATATAAAATGAAATGATTGAATATATAAGAGACAATCTACCCATTTCATAAGGTGTCATTAAAATTGTTGAAATTTTTATTGTCAAAATCATCAACAATATCTGAATAGCGCGAGCGAAACCAAAAATTAGCATGAGGTCTATTTGTATTTAAAGAGTTTTAAATAAGATATTTTTGTGTATTTTATAAATTTACTAAAAAAGAATGATCTAAAACGCGGCGTAAATAAAAATCTATGTATTACTTCATAAGCCAGAAATCTAAATACAAGCTTTTGAGAGGTGGTCCATTGAAAATAGTTATAATTTCTTCTAATTTTCAATTTGAACCAGTTTAACATTATGCTAAAACGCAAATCTTGCAAAGCTGGGGACTTTCTTTCAGACAAATTACGCCTTAAATAGCGAAGCAAACTAACCTTACTAGAAATTGAAACGGTGGCATTATCATTTGACTCATGTAAGCGATAATTCATCAATACTTCTGTTGTCCATATTAACGGTCCCCGCTGAGTCACTTCAAATAAAAAAGAGACGTCCGCATGTTTGCCCCCATGCTTTTTTTTTGGGGAGATTCCCTTAATTTTAAGTGTTTTAAACATATATGCAGGGCAAGGAGCTATACCTTGATTCCCATATAGATAATATTTATCTATTAACTTTTCTGGTGTATCAATAATAATTAATGAATTGCCTTGCTTTAAAAAAGTCTCTTTTAGCTCCACTCTATTAACTAAATAAGATGCATTACAGGCTACTGCGGATGCTTGCGTATTTATATTTAATAAGTTATATAAATGTGGCAAAAAATCAATCTTCATAATGTCGTCATCGTGAAAAAGAACAAGATAATCAGAAGTGACTTCTTCAAGCACTTTTAAAGAGTGATCGTGCGGATCAAGATTGGGACGCCTTGAAATAATTTGAACTTGGGGATATTTTTTTTTAACGAGCTGAACGATTTCTTCGTTTTGAGAATTGTCTGAAACTTGAATATCACATACTACGCCTCTCGGCAAAGTGCTCGCTGAATTAATTACGGACACTAAAGATTCTTCCAAAAAATCCTTCCTATTTCTTGAGAGAATTACAACCTTTAATGTTGGCATTCGATTTTTAGCATCATTTAACAAAACACCATCTCTTTTTGATTTTATTGTGAAAGCAATAAGATTTTGACTGAGATGCGACGCATTATTTTTCCAATTAAATGAAATATTGATTTTATTGAATAATAAGATTTGAATTTTTGACTGGCAAGTAAGGTGATAGTCTCCTTAACTCTGTTTGGAGAAGATGCTTCATTAGTTTTGGCTATTTTAGCAATTCTATTAAAAACATTGTAATCATTCAAAACTCTCATTTTACTTTCAATTAATAATGGTAGTTTACTTTCCCATACATCATCTTTCAAAATCGCTTCAATTTTTGCAATAGCTCCATTTAGGTCCATTATATCTATTTGAGCAAGTGAATCGATTTTAAAATAGTCTCCTACATTTGGGGCGCCGCAATAAATTGGGTAAGCAAGGCCAAGAAAGCTATCATAAAGCTTTTCAGTGATAATATTATTTCTTGATTGATTCTCAAGAACAATATGATATTTGTAAGGTGCTATTCCATCCCACTTCTCGGGCAACGATAATACCCCGTTCCCATACCAATCTATCTTGTCTCCGAAGTGTTCTTTCAGTTTTTTAACAAATTTAAGACGCAACTTATGATCTGCTGTTAGTTGCTTGGTAGAACAAAATACCGAGAGGGTTTTTGTCTTATCAATTTTATGATTTTCTTTAAACCAATTAACATCTCGCTCGCTCTTACCATGAATGCTAGGTCCATGATTTGCATTAATCATCCAACCTAGGAATGGCAGAGTATAATTTGTATTTTTATTAAAAATATCATGGCAAGTATAAATAGTTTTAAATTGAGCTAAAAATTTTCGAAGATAGGGGTAATCATAATGCCCTTTTTCATGAATCACCTCAGCAGATAAAAAAATTACATTTTCTTTATTAACAGACACACGCTCTTTTTTTTGCTGAAGATCATCAATTACAAACCAATAATCAGCTTCTTTAAGAGTGTGATCATTTATATAAAATTTACACCCAAACCCAATATTTTGATTATTTCCAACAAACTGAGAAATATTTAGGTTGTCTTGAAAGCCCGGAACTGATAGTTTGATCTTTAGCATTCTTGATCTTTTTATTTTATTATAGTTTTGATCTTGTTAATAACTCGTTTATAGGCTTTTAAACCGTTGGAGTCTTGAGGTGAAGGAACAATCCTTACTATTGAACCAGCATCTGTGAGAATATAAATATTTTTACCAGTCTGCTTTAGCCCTCTTATCCGATATCCCAAAATGATTGGTTCAACGAAGACCACGCGATTGCTTTCTAATCTAATATGGAATAATGTCAGTGCTTTAAGCGATCCCACTAACAGGTCATCATTCCATGCTAGATGAAAACCTGATACTTGCACAATTTCGCTAAGTGACGGGGATGGAAGAAATGCGTAAATAGGGGCCTCAAATTTAACAAATCTTTTTGTCTTTGGCAAATAATCTTTATATTGGGAAAATGACCCATAAACAGTTCCGAGAGATTCATAGGGCCAGCCGTAGTTGGCACCTTCTTTAATAATATTCAGCTCATCACCTCCCTGGGGCCCATTTTCAGATGATAAAAGAGTGCCGTCCTTTAAGAAAACTAATCCAAGTGGGTTCCTATGGCCAAGAGAGAATAAATGGTAAGAAGAATCATTTAAATTAATATAATTAATCTTTCCCCATGGTAAATTCGGATTCTGAGCAGCAATATCTGAAGATAAACCATTAACTCGATCTAGACTAAAGTCCCCAACTGAGAAAAATAATAACCCGTTTTTAATTGCCATCCTGCCGCCGAGGCCTAACGTATAATAAGGTGCTATCAACCCGGGAGACTCATACAACTTTGTCCAAAACTTATTATTATCAGCAGGTTTTATTTTTGCGATTACAAAATATATTAAATCCTCATCACGATTGTATCTTGTATACGTTACATAATATGTGCCATCAAAAAAAATTAGATCTTCAATACGAGGTAATAATTCTTTGTATTTATATCTTTTTGATTCCTTTAAATATTTTCTGCCCGTATCTAATGCTGGCAAATAATTATTCACGAATTCCCATGAGTTTGGATTGATTTTGACAAATGTAGCATCTGATTTTCCTAATACAATATTACCATCTACAATAACTATAGCGCCCCCACCTCCTAGTTGAGGTTGAGAAAATTTGTGCTCTTCTGCATTGAGATTTATATAAGATGTATTGATTAGTTTAGGCTTAACACTCATCATCTTATCAAATGTTTTAGCGGGAGATTCAACAGGCATAAAAATCATACTAAAAAAAATTATAATCAATACCAAACCTTTATTTTGCATGGTTCGAAATCCTTTTTATTGTTTCTTCTATGGAGGTGAATGTGTCGAATTTTAATTGTAGAGATAGCTGCGCTTTTGCTTTCTCTATTGAAGGAATGTAATGATCTAGTTTATTGTCTAACTCCTCAGCAATCTTCACTTGCAAATGGTATCGTTTTGATATTTCATCAGCAATATATCTTAAAAGTATTGGTTGATCTGATCCAACATTAAATATAGGACAATCAGGAGATGCATGATCCAGTATTGTCATCATCCATTCAACAAGATCATCAGCATACATATAACTTCGGTAAACTTTATGTTTTGCTTTCACAACAATTATTCGCTTATTAATTACATCTTCAATAAAATTCCCTATTGCAAAATGCTGATCTCGCGGCAGATATTTACCTACAAAAGAAAAACATCTGGCAACGCTAACATTAAATCCATCGTCCCCTAGTTTTTTTATTAATTCTTCAGCTTCTCTTTTTGCAATTGTATAGTCTCTTTTGCCTTCAGGGATGTCGCTAGCATCTTTAAATAAATATGTCTCTTTTATGTGGCTTATTTCCGGGGGTTGCGTTCCATAAATAGCCCCGGAACTAATGTAGAGTAACTTTGTATTTCTATTAATTTTTCTTACAAGATGGCAGTAATTTAATATTCCTGCTTGAATGTTTTCACGCTCATTCTTTCCGGCAGTCATATAGTTTCTGGCGTCAGCCGAAGTCGCGGCATGAATTACATAATCTGCTTCTGGCAAATAACTTGTTGAAGCAATATCTAATTCGATGAGATCCACATTGCCTTTCACTAATTCTGGGACTTCAATTTCCATTTGCTTTGCATTTCTAGATACGGCAATTACTTTATCTACATTCCAATGTGCAAGACCTCCTCTTTGAAACATATCTAATATTGATTTACCGAAAAAGCCACTACCCCCGATAATAAGTAAAGTTGACATGTTATTGAAAAACTAGTTTATCTAATTCATTAAATGACTCTATGACTTTCACATCCTCAGTAAATTTTCCATACCCCCATGAAACTCCAATAAAATTTAATCGATTGTTTTTAGCAGCTTTCATGTCTTCTGCTCTATCGCCAATATAAATAGCTTGATCAGCTGATAAACTAAAGTCTTTTAGCTGCCTTTTGATCATCTCAGATTTTGACTTGAAATATGAGCCATCTTGATCAAGGGTATATACTGAAACAAAAAGATTATCCCAGCCCAAATGTTTAATAATTTTTCGAGTTGGGATATTTCGCTTATTTGTCGAAATATATAAATCAAAATTATCTTTTATAAGCTTTTTCAAGCCGCAATTCACATCGTTATAAGGCTGACTTAAAAGGCAAGCTTCAAAATCATAATACTCTTTAAACTGCTCAGCCATTTTTAAGATTTTTTTCTTATCATCTACACCGGTTAGCCTTCTTAATGTTTCGATTAATGGTGGGCCTATTATTATTGAAGTAGGCGTAATTAGTGGTTTTAGAGAATTCGTATTTAATACATGCTCGAATCCAGCTAAAATACTCTGAGAGGAATCAATTAAGGTACCATCAAGGTCGAATATTATTGACTTAGCTTTAAGTGTCATCGATATTTCGGCACAGCATATAACACGCTGTCAAAAGTATTGAAGCAATGCTGACGAATAAAATAACGGTAATCTTTACAAAATCCATCCAAGAGAGCGGGGAGCTCCCAAAGATCTTTAGGTAAATGATATAGAGATAATGCAATTACTGGACGACTCCGTTCAATAAGCTGTTTACTACCTTTGAGCGCTGACACCTCAGCGCCTTCAATATCAAGCTTCAAGAAATCTATTTTTCTAACAGGTAATATTTCATCTAAAGCGACAGTAAAGATTCTCTGTGACCCCATTTCAGATATTGCCCCACCTTCACCTCCGCCATTAAAAGTAAGAATTTCATACTTATCAGAAACGCCACATGGAATGCATGATGCATTGATTTGCATTTTTTTAATTTTACCAACTAAATCAGAAAAATTTTGAGCATCTGGCTCGAATAACCACGCCTCTAAAATATCAACTTCTTTAGAAATTTCAGCTAATGTATCCCCGTTATATGCTCCACAATCGACATAAACAATTTGCATTTCTTTTAAAGAAGAAAGAGTTAGTTGATTAAAATATTGATTTTCAGAATGACTAAAGCTTGCATAATTAGTATTCAAGCCAAGCCGGAAAGAAAGAATATCAAAAAAACATTTTTTACTCACATCATCTGCAAGCAAATCATATGTAGATTTAATGGCTTCTAGCGAATTAAAAATGACTTTTGGCTCGCTCAACCAAAAACGCCACCCTAAACTCTTACCAAATTTTTCGTATATGTCCCAAGGCATAAAGATGTCTGCAAAACCAGAGTCTTCAGCTAATTTTTGCAATCCATCTAATGGCATTCCTCGGTTAAAAATACCAATTGCTAATTGAGCTTCTTTATTCTCTGCTGAAAGCTGCTCCCAAGCTAGCACAGGCAATCCTAAAAGTTGATTTAAGTTTGGTTTAGTCTCAATGAATCCAAGCAAATTATAATTTTCATCAATCAGTATTTTCGCTAGATCACAGCCAAAATTACCAGCCCCAAAAATCCAGGTGGGTTTATTCTTGTCTAAATTATGTTTAGTAGCATTCTTGCGGTGCTTGCAAAGCAACTCGAACTCTTCAAATTTATCTATCTGAGCATTCATTAACTTATTAACTTTGCAGAATTTCTGATTGCATCAAGTGCTGCAACATCCAAAAATGGATGCATATCATCGAGTTCAGGTGTTATAAACTTCCCACTCTCGTCAATTCTAGATTTAATTCTAGGTGCAAACTCTTGGCTGGGGTCAACGATAATATTAATTAACAATGGCCCATCATTTTTTAATAACTTGTCCAGATCATTAAGCTCAGAAACATTAGAAATTGTTTTTGCATCTATTCCATATGCATTAGCAACTGCTGTAAAGTCTGGAAAGTCCACTCCGCTAGATGGTGTTGCACCAATCACTTTTCCAAAAAAATTTTCATGAGTCTGCCATATGGATAAATACCCTGCATTATTTAATACAATAATAATTACATTTAAGTTTGATGTTTTTAGTGTTTGTAACTCTTGAATATTCATTTGTAAACTGCCATCTCCAGCAAAACAAATCACCCTCTTATTTGTGGCTAATGCAGCGCCAATTGCTGCTGGCAAATCATACCCCATTGATGCCGAGCCTGAGTTACTAAACATACGCTGTTTAGACTTCAATTTCCCAATCTGAAATGGAAGGATGCATGCAGATGCGTTGCCACAAACAACAATATCATCAGCGCGCATAGCATTAAAAACTCTATGAACCACAAGATAGGGATTTAAAACATTCGCATCTTTTTGCTCGTGTTCATTCTTAACATCATACTTAAGAATGATGTCATGACACCAAGATGCCCAGGGTGAATAATTAGGCAGTGCTTTTTCTATTAATGCATTATTAATACACTCTATAAAATCAGAAGCGTCTCCCACAAATGCTAAATCTGCTTTGAAAGTTGGTTTTTTTAATTCAAATGGATCAATATCAACGTGAACGACAAATGCATTTTTTGCGAAAGTGGTCCAGTTATAACTAGTTTGCCTAATATTAAGCCTTGACCCTATTACCAAAACAAAATCAGCATTCTGCAAGCAAAAATTACCTGCTCTTGTTCCAATTGTGCCGGGTCTGCCAGCAAATAAAGGATGGTCAGATGCTATGAGGTCATGAGTCCAGGCTGTCGCAAGAGGAATCCCTGTCTTTTCAACTAAAGCCAATAATTTATCTTCAGCCTTAGCTAAACGAATCCCTGTACCTCCAAGAAACAATGGCCTTTTAGCATTTTGCAATTTTTCGATAACCAGATTCGAGTTATCTATTAATTCCTGATTAACTGTATCTTTTAAAAAAAAATTAATATGTGGTATTTGAATTTCTTCAGTTGAGGATTGAATATCAAGCGGAATATCTAACCAGACTGGGCCGGGCCTGCCAGTTATAGCGAGCTTAAATGCTTCAGGTAATGCTTCTTCGATATCTTGTGGTGTTCTAATAATGCGAGCATATTTACAAATAGGCTTTACCATTTCGATAGTAGGTCCTTCTTGGTCTCCAAGCTGTCTCAAATTAAGATTATCGTAAAAAGAAAGGCAGGTTTCAGTTTTTACTTGGCCAGAAATTACAATCATTGGAATTGAATCTGTATAAGCTCCAAATACACCATTTAAAGCATTAATAGATCCAGGTCCTGTTGTTAAAACAACAATCGCAGGCTTACTTGAAATTCTGGCATATCCTTCAGCCGCCATAGCGCAAGCTTGCTCATGATGCATGTAATGAGAATTTATCTCGGGATGGGATCCAAAAGCCTGGTTCAAAAACATAGCGCCCCCGCCTGTAACAGTAAAAACATGGGTTGCGCCCTGCTTCACTAGCCAATCTGTAATTCTCTCTGCGATGCGCAAGCTTATATACCCCTCTTTAGAATGTGAGATCGCAATCCCTGATTTTCAGAATAAGGGCCATCAATATCTTCGATCGTTAACTTTTGGTTCGGTTTTAAGGATTTAGTCAATTTTTCAGAATTCATCACTTCACGACATGAAAGTTGACCTTTATGAAGCGGTATAGCCAAATAAAAATCTTTTTCAAAACTTTCTTTTGTGAATGTATATCCTATTTCTAAATCTTTTTTAGCATACACACCGCGCACAAGCTGATCGAGATATTCAGTTTCCTTTTTAGAAATAATACGTCTTTCATGGCTATATCCCCCACTCATCTCTTTAGCTTTATGGAAAGTCTTGTACCAAACATCGCATTGTTCTGGTAGTGAGCAGTAGGGGGAAACCTTAACTCCCTCATAATCAATATCAATATGTCGCTCCCATGTGCGCGCCCCTTTACCATACGAGATCAACATAGATGAATACCAATCATGGTATTCATGTGTTGATAGGCCAATCACATGATCAGGATAGCGATTTTTCAGATAATCAATTTGATCTAACTGTAGCTCATCATCTTCAGATGGGTATAGAGATACACAATGATTAATTGCAAGAGGTATATCACGCTTCTCAAAAAAACGTACCAAGTCATCCAAATCTTTTTCTGAAGCACCACCTGTTGAAACAATCGTAGGCTTTCTAGTGGATGCAATTTTCTCAATTAAAACCCAATCATTCATATCTGAACTTGCGATTTTAATAATAGGCATATCAAATTCGACACAAAGATCTACAGAGGCTTCATCAAATGGTGTTGCCATAGGTATACAGCTTAACTTCTTAATTTCTTCAATCATCACCACAAAATCTTTCTTAGTAAGTTTAGTGGCTTCTGTTTTTTTAATATAGCGATACTGTTCATCCCCTTTAAAATCAGGATGAATAAATTCATCTACGTCTCTAAATTGCAGCTTAATTGCAGCTTTAACGTTGTTATAACGCACGATACTTGCATGATCATGAATAATTTTAAGGCCACGTTTTAAGCTTCCCAGATGATTATTAGCTAATTCAAGGACAAATAAATTTTCAAATAATAAGCGATCGCTTTGAGATGGACTTTTCATAAGAATACTAACCTTTAAAAATTAACTCCTAAAAATCTTTCAATCTTGCTTGCAGTAAACTCAAGCATCTCCTGAGTAAGTCCTGGATAAACTCCCACCCAAAAACTACCATTCATAATCGTATCGGTATGGGTTAAATCACCACTTACGCGATAGTTACGTCCTTGCATATAAGGCTGACGCGTTAAGTTGCCTGCAAATAATAAACGTGTGCCAATTTTTTCTTGGTCAAGATAAGAAAGTAAATCCACGCGACGAATATTCGCTTCAGGTTTAATGGTCATTAAAAATCCGAACCATGATGGATCGCTATTGAGTGTCGCTTCTGGTAAGATTAAAAAATCTTGACAGGATTGAAGACGGTCGTATAAATATTTGAAGTTGTCTTTTCTAGCCTGAATAAAGCCTTCTAATTTATCCATTTGCGCTAAACCACAAGCCGCTTGCATGTCGGTAATTTTTAGATTGTAACCAGCATGGGCATATGTATATTTGTGATCATAACCCTCAGGTAAATCACCTAATTTCCAACAAAATCTTTTCCCACAAGTATTATCTTTACCAGGCTCACAATAACAATCTCGTCCCCAATCACGAAAGGATTCAATAATCATTTTTAATTCAGTATTGTTGGTAAAGACTGCGCCGCCCTCACCCATAGTTATATGATGTGCAGGATAAAAACTTAAAGTCCCAATATCGCCAAAAGTACCTGTCAATTGTCCGTTATAACGGGAACCTAATGAATCACAATTATCTTCAATAAGCCACAGATTGTACTTCTTACAAATCTCTAAAATAACTTTCAAATTAAATGGATTACCCAAAGAATGAGCCAACATAATGGCTTTAGTTTTGGGGCTAATTGCTGCTTCAATTTTTGTGATATCAATATTGTGTGTTGCAATATCTACATCCACAAATACAGGTATTGCGCCAAATTGTAAAATGGGATTCACTGTTGTAGGAAATCCTGCAGCTACCCCAATCACCTCATCACCCGGTTTAATTGCACGCTCTTTTAATTTGGACGAGGTTAGCGCTGAGAAAGCCAAAAGATTAGCAGAAGAGCCTGAATTGGTAGTAATTAAAAACTTCACCCCTAAAAAATTGCGCAACTTTTTTTCAAAGGCATCATTGAAACGACCCATTGTTAACCATCCGTCTAGCGATGCTTCGACCATGTTTTTTAATTCAGCCTCATCTAACACTTTGCCTGAAGGTGGAATGATTGTTTCGCCGGGCTTAAAAGTTTGCGGAGTATATTTTAATTTTGCATATTCACCCACAAGGACTGAAATTTTTTGTCTGATATCTTGTTGAGCATCCAATATCTATTTCCTTTTTAATATTTAATGTAATTGATGAGTTTTAATTTCATTAAGGCTGTAGCTATGCATATCTTTACCTTCTAAATACGCACGATGCCATGCACAAATTCTTTGTAATGCCTCTTCAATATTCCAAAGAGGTTCCCATGCTAATTGGGTTCTAGCTTTTGTAGTATCTAGTTTTAAAAAATGAGCTTCATGGAGTTGGGATGTATTTACTGCAATTTCGAATGCTACATCCTCGCCCCAAAATTGAACAAGGCGCCCTAGAATCCACTCTACATTTTTTGCATCATTTTCATGAGGTCCGAAATTAAAACTCTCAGAAAATTTTGAACCTTTTTCATAAAGTTTTTGGCAGAGCATGAGATAGCCTTTTAAAGGCTCTAATACATGTTGCCAAGGACGAATTGCATAGGGGTTACGAATAGATAATTTTTGTTTGCTAACAATAGCTCGCATAAAGTCTGGGATCAAACGATCCTCGGCCCAATCACCTCCGCCAATTACATTGCCTGCTCGAGCTGTCGCCAGAGCAACGCCGTGTTCATGATGCTTTTTAACATTAAAAAAAGAATTTCGATACGCAGATGTGACTAATTCTGCACAGCCCTTTGAGTTACTATATGGATCAAATCCGCCCATCGCTTCATCTTCCTTGTAACCACGATCCACTTCTTTGTTGTCATAACACTTATCACTTGTGACATTTAAAATTGCTTTTATATTTTTATTCTCGCGAGCAGCTTCTAATAAATGAACCGTACCCATCACATTAGTATTATAGGTTTCAACTGGATTGATATAAGAGTATCGAACTAAAGGTTGTGCCGCCATATGAATCAGTATGTCGGGATTAGTTTCTTTCATAATCTTTCTTAAATAATCTAAATTGCGAATATCGCCAATGACCGAGCGCATACCAGATTCAACTTTAGCAACGGTAAATAGATTAGGTGAAGTGGGAGGTGTTAGCGCGTAGCCTGTAACATTAGCCCCTAAAGACTGAAGCCATAAAGATAACCAACTACCCTTAAAACCAGTATGTCCAGTTAAAAATACTTTTTTATCGTTCCAGAAACTCAAAACTATTCCCAAACTTTCCAAGGGGCTTCGTCAGCTTCCCAAAGCTCTTCAAGTAAGTTCTTTTCACGTAAAGTATCCATAGGTTGCCAAAACTTTGAATGTTCATAAGCCATAAGTTCCCCTTGAAATGCAATCGTCGCTAATGGTTTTTGTTCCCAAGCAGTATCATCACCTTCAATAAAATCGATAACTTTAGGATTGAGTACAAAAAATCCGCCATTAATCCAACCACCATCACCTTTCGGCTTCTCAATAAATCCATGCACTTTGTCGCCTTCACGATTTAAGGCGCCATAGCGACCGGGTGGTTGGACCGCAGTTACTGTGGCTAATCTGCCATGACACTCATGAAATTTGATAAGTTTTGAAATGTCCACATCTGCCAATCCATCGCCATAGGTAAAGCAAAAAGATTTTTCATTTTTCAAGTAAGATGCCGCCCGTTTTAATCGACCTCCTGTTTTTGTATCATCTCCCGTGTCAACTAAAGTGACGGTCCAGGGTTCAGCATTTTGCTGGTGAACCTTCATTTGATTATTTTTCATGTCGAATGTGACATCCGACATATGCAAAAAATAATTCGCGAAGTATTCTTTAATAATATAACCCTTGTAACCGCAACATATAATGAAATCATTTACGCCATAAGCGGAATAAATTTTCATGATATGCCAAAGAATTGGGCGACCACCAATCTCGATCATTGGCTTAGGTTTAAGATATGTTTCTTCTGAAATTCGAGTCCCAAGACCACCAGCTAAAATAACTGCTTTCATAAAATTTACTCCACGTTCTTATTGATTGAATATCCATACTTTTGAAGGAGCGCATTTCGCTTAGCCTCATCTAAGTCAAACGCCACCATCTCCGCGCAAATTTCTTGAACTGTAATCTCAGGCACCCAGCCTAATTTTTGTTTTGCCTTTGTTGGATTGCCCAACAAGGTTTCAACCTCGGTAGGCCTAAAATAACGTGGATCAATTCTCATAATTACATCACCAACCTTCAAGGCAGGAGCATTACCACCTTCAATAGAAGCTACAATTGCCTTCTCATCAACACCTTGACCTTCGAACTTTAAAGTCACCCCAAGTTCAGCCGCCGACCACTCAATAAACTGACGCACACTATACTGCGCCCCGGTTGCGATCACAAAATCATCAGGACTCTCTTGCTGAAGCATCATCCACTGCATGCGCACATAATCCTTCGCATGCCCCCAGTCGCGAGAAGCGTCAAGGTTCCCCATATAAAGACATGATTCTAATCCTTGTGCAATATTTGCTAAGCCCCTAGTAATCTTGCGTGTCACAAAAGTTTCCCCGCGACGTGGACTTTCGTGATTAAAAAGAATTCCATTGCAAGCAAAAATTCCGTATGCCTCTCTGTAATTAATAGTAATCCAATATGCATAAAGCTTAGCAACTGCGTAAGGACTTCTTGGATAAAATGGGGTTGTTTCTGTTTGCGGAATTTCCT
>JACCDP011351262.1_pt1 | contig 17598 bp, 15 predicted proteins | sample 7445841 | NCBI WGS metagenome assembly JACCDP01 (sample SAMN15323441, study PRJNA562643) | freshwater metagenome | isolation source: river surface water | place: USA:Blue River Watershed | collected 2017-08-17
ATATTTTTTTAGTCTTTTTAATAAAAATTTTTTTATATTAATTTATAAACCCTTTTATTTTTTACTAAAAATATATTTCCCCCCCCCCCCCACTTATCTATATAAATAAATTATTGGGTTTATTAATTAATAAAGGACATATCAGGCTGTATTAATTTCTATAAATATACTAAGTTATTTAAATTAAAATTAATCTAGAAAAAGAAATAAATTTAGTTAAATATTCATATAAAAAGAGGTTTAAATAAAAGGGACCTTTTTTTATATTTCTTTAGATATATATATACTGAGAAAGACCTTTATAATATATGAGATGGATTTATTCTACCGACGCTAGAGATATTGGTATGTTATATTTAATAAATTCAGGTCTTGCTGGTCTTATAGGTACAACAATGTCTATTTTAATTCGTATGCAATTAATGGATATTAATCAAAGTGCTGTTTTAGGTTTAACAAATCAAATGTATAATAATATAATTACTGTTCATGCTATTGTTATGATTTTCTTTTTAGTTATGCCTGCTATGTTTGGTGGTTTTGGTAATATATTTTTACCTATTTTAATTGGTTCTTTAGATATGGCAAAGAAAAAATTTAAAAGATATATAGGATATATTCAAAATAATAATTCAAATAATAAATATTTTAATAGCTATTTATCAGGTTTATGGGAAGGCGATGGTCATATTTATATAAAAAAAACTAAAAATAAACTATATCCTGTCTGGGCTATCTCATTAAATTCAAAAGATAAACCTTTAGCTTTAAAATTAATCAGTCTTATTGGAGGAAAAGGACATATAATTAATCATTCAAAAAAGGGATTAGAGTTAAGATTTACCAATTTAAATGATATTATAAAAATAATCTATTTAACTAATGGTTATTATAGAACTCCTAAAATTTATCAAGTACATAGACTTATTGATTTTTTAAATAATCAAAATCCTAATTTAAATATACCTAAATTAGAAATAAATAATACACCTTTATTTTCTGATTCTTGGTTTGCAGGATTTATTGATGCAGATGGTTGTTTTTATATTAGATTTTCAGACAAACAAATATCTTGTAAATTTAGTTTAGAACAAAGAATGTTTTGTCCTGTTACAAATAAAAGTTATGGATTAGTATTTAAACAAATTCAACAAGAATTTAATTGTAAATTATATACAAGATCTAGACAAAAAATTAATAAAAGTTATTATAATATAAAAATTGAAAGTGTACTTAATAATAAAATATTAATTGATTATTTAACTATATTTCCATTATATAGTAGTAAATATAATGATTTTATAAATTATGTAAAAGCTTTTAATATAATTTTAAAAAAAAAAGATCATTTAACAGATTTAGGTAGAAAAAAAATATTTCTATTAAAATCTACTATGAATGATAAAAGAACTACTTTTGATTGGAATCATTTAAAAAATCTAAATATTTAATATATTCTATATATCTCTGTGAAATGCCGTTTGCAATCCTAAGATTGCTTACTATTATTTAGCTAAATGCATGTAAATCTTCAAAAAGCTTGTGAATCACGAGGGGTAATACTCTATATAAATTTTATAGAGACATGGAGAGGATATGCAAGAAACCTTAGTTTAAAGGGATCCTCAGAGACTTTAATTAAAATTTAATTAAGGCTAATAATTCAAATTATTGGCAATACGCTAAACAACCGTATATAATTAATATGGTTGAAGACATAGTCCGACTCGAGATGGAAGTCTCGGGACTTAACGATTTCCTCGTTTAAATAATATTTCTTACTGGTTATTAACTTGTTCTTTAGTTTTAGCCGTATCTTCTTCTATTATTGGTGAAGGTTTAGGTACTGGTTGGACTATTTATCCTCCTTTATCCTCTATTTTTTATCATTCAGGTTCTTCTGTAGATTTAGCTATATTTTCTTTACATATTGCAGGTATTTCTTCTATGTTAGGTTCAATCAATTTTATAGTCACTGTTATGAATTTACGTGCTCCTGGTTTAACTTATAGCATGTTAAATTTATATGTTTGGTCTTTAATTATTACTTCTCTTTTATTAATTTTAGCTTTACCTGTTTTAGCTGGTGCAATTACAATGTTATTAACTGATCGTAATTTTAATACTTCTTTTTATGAAGTTATGGCAGGTGGTGATGTTGTTTTATATCAACATCTCTTTTGGTTCTTTGGTCAAATGATGGCCCTAATATTACATTTTATGTTTTATATGAAACAAACTGTAAGCGGGAAAGTAAGAATTAAAAGAAATAATACTACTAATATAAGTCAATACTTAAAAGAAATTGCCTTTAGAGTAAAAATTTATTTTTTTTTTGTAACTAATCCGCAAGTAACTCAAAATAATTTATTTTTTTGGGGAACTTCAGAGAACATACGTTTGTTATCGACAAATAATAAAAATTCTTCTCTTAAATGGAATCAATGGTTAAGTGGGTTAATTGACGGGGATGGTTGTTTTTTAGTTAGTAAAAAGGGATATGCTAGTTTAGAAATTACTATGGATAGTAGAGATTCTATTTGTTTATATAAAATAAAAAATAAATATGGTGGAAATATTAAATTTAGATCTGGAAGTAATTCTATTCGGTATCGATTACACCATAAAGAAGGATTAATTAAATTAATTCATGATGTTAATGGTGAGATAAGAAATCCTAATAGAATTTTACAATTAGAAAAAATTTGTAATCTTTATCATATAAAGATAATCCCCCCTTTACCTTTAAATACTAAAAATAATTGGCTATCTGGATTTTTTGATGCAGATGGTACAATTACTATTAATAGATCTAATTTACAACTTTCTATTTCTATTTCTCAGAAAGATCCTAGATTATTAGAAAATTTACCTTCTTTATTTTCAGGAAAAGTTTATATAGATCGTAATTCAAATACTTATAAATGGTATATAAGTAAGAAAGAAGATATCCTTAATTTAGTTGATTATTTTAAAGAATTTCCTTGTTACTCTGAAAAAAAGAACCGTCTTTATTTAGTATATAAATTTTATGAACTAAAAAATTTATCTAATAATGAGGATTTAATAAATAGTTTTCTAAAAAAATGGAAGAATTTTAAAGTTTAATGTCGATAAAGATATGTCCCACAAGGTCTTTTCCTTATGCATCCAGAGGTTTATATTATAATTTTACCTGGTTTTGGTATTGTTTCTCATATTATTTCAAATTCTACTAATAAACCTATTTTTGGTCAAGATGGCCCTAAATCACAATTAAAGATTTTGAAACAAACTATATGCGAGGAGTTAAGAGAGATTTTCTTAAAAAAATTCTTAAATATACAAAATACTAAAAAATTTTTTTTTTTAGTTAAATCTTTTGTATTTATTAATAATTCGCAGATAATGAACGCACAAGACAATAATAAATTTTGTCTCAAATTCCTTTTTTTTAAGATTCTAATAATCGTTAAGGAGTTAAGCATGTTAGTAAATATCTCAGAGGCCATATGTTTGTTTTTAATAGATAAAAAAAAATTTTATTTTTCTTATTCTTTACCGCCTTATAAGAATAAAGATGAAATTGATAATAAATTTAATGAATGGCTTGCTGGTCTTATTGATGGAGATGGTTGTTTTCAGTTAAATAATAAAGGATATGCTAGTTTAGAAATAACAATGGAAACTAGAGACAAAGGATGTTTATACTTAATAAAAAATAAATTTGGTGGATCTATAAAAATTAAATCTGATATAAATTATGTTAGATATAGACTTCATCATAAAAAAGGTTTACTATTGTTACTTTCTTCTATTAATGGTTTAATTCAAAATCCTAATAGAATTAGTCAATTTAAAATTTTAACTGAAACTTATAATATCCCTTATAAAGAATCTGATCCTTTAATTTATTCTAATGCTTGGCTTTCAGGAATTATAGATTCTGATGGCAGTATATATTTAAATTTAAATTCTGATCAAATATTTATAACAGTAAGTCAAAAAAATAGATTTATATTAGATCCTTTAGTTGAACTTTATGGAGGAAAAGTGTATTTTATTAAAAATACTAGTTCTTTTAAATGGGTAGTTTATAGAAAATCTGAAATTATAGCTCTTTTAGATTATTTTAAAATTAATCCTTTAAAATCTGCAAAAAAAAATAGAGTATTTTTAATAAATCATTACTTAAATTTAAGAAAATTAAAAGCTCATTTAGGAAGTCCTAATTCTATTTTAAATAAAGAATGGAAAAATTTTTTAAAAAAATGGAATTCCTTTGAGAAATAATCTATTAAAAAAGAAATGGTCCACAAAGAAGTATAATAATACTTCTTATTTGTATCTTGGAATGGTTTTTGCTATGTTATCTATTGGTTTATTAGGATTTTTAGTTTGGGCTCACCATATGTATACAGTAGGATTAGATGTAGATACTCGTGCTTATTTTACTGCTGCTACTATGATTATTGCTGTTCCTACTGGTATTAAAATTTTTTCTTGGTTAGCAACATTAGCTGGAGGTAATTATCAATTAAATACTTCTATGTTATTTGTACTTGGTTTCTTATTTTTATTTACTATTGGTGGATTTACAGGTGTTGTTTTATCTAATGCTTCTTTAGATATTGCTCTTCATGATACCTATTATGTTGTAGCTCATTTTCATTATGTATTATCTATGGGTGCTGTTTTTGCTTTATTTGCAGGTTTTTATAACTGGTTTCCTATTTTAATGGGTTATTATCCTGATGAAGGATGGGGTAAAACTCATTTTTTCTTAATGTTTATTGGAGTTAATATTACATTTGCTCCTATGCACTTTTTAGGTTTAGCTGGTATGCCTCGTCGTATTTTAGATTATCCTGATCCTTTTTTCTATTATAATACTATTGCTTCTTTTGGTTCTTTAATTTCTTATTTTTCTATTTTACCTTTCTTTTTTTCTATTTATAATTCTCAACCTTATATTGCTTCTAATATTTCCTCTACTTCTTTAGATTATATTGTTCAATATAATCGTTATCATCATTTACATAGTTTTAACTCTATTCCTGTAATTAATAATAATTAATTTAATTAATTTAGGATAAGTGGTGTAATGGTAACACAATAGACTTTGACTCTATTAATAAAGGTTCAATTCCTTTCTTATCATATAAAAAAAAGAAATATAAATCTAAATATAAGCAAATTAGAAAGAAAAAAAAAAATTAGTTTTTGGTTCTGGAACTAATTAAGTACAATGATTTTAATTTCACATGCAGTAGGTGAGTAAGAGATCAGAGTAATATAAATCGATGACCTCAAATCAAAAAGGATCACAGGAATAAAATTTCCTAACTACAGCAGTGTTGAAGATTGGACAATGATAAAGAGTATTGATCCAGTAAAATCTAAAGAAAAAAAAGTAGGATTGAAAATATATCTTCTGACTAAAAGTTAGTGCCAGCAGTCGCGGTGAAACTATAAGAAGAAGTACTAATTGGATAAAAGGTAATAAAGATTCGAAGATGTATAATCTCAAAAGGAGGATTTTAGAAGAATGATAAAATGGATAAAATAAGAAGAAGATCGTTCGAATGGATAATAAATAAAATCTGAATTTTAGAGGAAATTAAAGAATGAAGACTAGAGGAATGAAATAGATTAGATACCTATGTAATTCTAGTTGTAAACTAAAAGTGACAAAATAGTAGAAAGCACTTTACCTGGAGAGTGAAAGAGCAATCTTGAAAACCTAAGAACTAGAGGGAGTTAGAAATTAGTAGTGGAAGATGGTATGTAAATAGAAAGTAATCTAATAATCTTACCAATAGAATATTATGTTGCATGGCTGTAATAAATGGATAGCTCTACTTTCCCTAATTCAAGCACTTATGGCTAAACTATTGGGCTATAACCATCTTATAATGATTAATATCTCTGATGAATAAAGTAAATGAAATTTTCTTTTGAAACCAGAATTACAAGTATGGATGGGTTAGAATCCCATCCTGAATAATTCTTTTAACTTCTACTAACCGCCAGTCACCGGGAGTTTTCTTCCGGAAGTCTTAACATGGTAATCCTAGGGGAACCTGGGGTTGAGAGAATAACTTTAATTATATTTTTTATTATACCCCCCCTTTATATAAAAAAATTATAAATTTAACTTTTTTTAGACAAGTAGCGTAATGGTAACGCGTCTGACTGTAAATCAGATGGGATTCCCGTTGGTGGTTCGATTCCATCCTTGTCCATTCAATAAGAATAAATATTTTTTTTTTTTAATTATTTATTAAATGATTATATTTAGTCTTTTTTTATTAATTTCAGGTATTTTACTTAATCGAAATAATTTTTTATTAATTTGTATGATATTAGAATTAATTTATCTTTTATTAGGTGTTTTATTAATTTCTTTTCATATGGATTTTTTTGTTTTAATTTTATTAGGTATAACTGGATGTGAAACTGCTATAGGTTTATCTATTTTATTAGGTTATTATATTAGATCCTAAAAATTTTATTTTTATCTATAGAATTAAAAATGTATCTTTATATATTAATACCTTTATTATTAAGTATTATGCTTTATACATTAGCAGAAAGAAAAGTTCAAGGTGTTATTCAACACCGTATTGGGCCTAATGTAGTAGGTTATTATGGTTTATTACAACCTTTAATTGATGGTTTAAAATTAGTATTAAAAGATGTACTTGTTCCTCAAAAATCTACTTTATTAATTTTCTATTTTTCTCCTATCGTCTCTTTTATTTTATCTTTACTTTTATGGGCTTTTATTTATTTATTCGATTCCTTCTTAGGAATTTTAATCTTATTAGCTATTGGAGGTATCGAATTATATGGTATTTTATTAGGTGGTTGGTCTTCAAAAAATAAATATACTATGATTGGTGCTATTCGTACTACTTCTCAATTAATTTCTTATGAATTATTATTAGGAATTATCTATTTTATATTAGCTCTTAGTACAGGATCTTTTAGATTTTATTATTTTTATCTTTCTCCTTTATCTAATTTAATTGTCTATTTTCCTTTATATTTAATTGTTTTAATTATTATTTTAGCTGAAACTAATCGAGCTCCTTTTGATTTACCTGAATCTGAATCTGAAACTGTTGCAGGATTTTTTGTAGAATATTCCTCATTACTTTTTGCTTTATATTTCTTAGCTGAATATAGTAATATGTTATTTTTATCTTTATTATTTTCCATTCTTTTTACTTCTTCTTTTTTACTTTTACCTTTTCACTTATTTTATTTTATTTGGGTTAGAGCTTCTCTACCTAGATTACGTTATGATCATTTAATTTTATTATCTTGGTATAATTTATTACCTATTCTTATAGCCTTTTTATTATTAGATTATTCTATTATTGTCTCACTTTACATTTAAATTTAATCCCCCCCTCCCCTCCTTTTTTTATTATAATAATAAGGGGGAGGGGGGGAATAATAACTAAAATAAATAAACAAAAAGGAATAAGAAAAAGATAAGTAAAGGAAAATAAAATTTAGGATTTAAATAATAAGAAATAGATTGAGAAACATTAAATATTTGAATAGAAAATAAAGGAGCCATTAAATCAATAAATCCATAATCAAAAATTTTAAAAAAGATTCTATAAGAAAGAGAAAGGAAAGTACCACCAATAAATTGATAAAGGATTTTAAAATTATATTGATTAGTTAAAATATTAAATTGAAGAGAAGAAGAAAGAGAATAATTTAAATAAAAAAAGAAAAATAATATAAAAAAGATAAGAGGTAATAATTTTAAAATAGTAGGCATATTAAGATAATAAAAGTTAATAGGTAAATTAAAAATATAAAAAAATTTAGAAAATAAATATCCTATAAAGATAGTAAAAAATGAAAGAAGAGATAAAGAAATTGTAAGATTAAAAGAATAAAAATGTAAGTGTTTAAGGACAAAAAGAGATAAATTAGTAGTTTTAAAAAATAATTGTAAAATAAATTTTAAAGAATAAGCAGAAGTTAAAAAGGCAGTTAAAAGAGTCATTAAATAAAGAGTAGAACCTAAGAAATGATTATAAGAAAAAGAGGAATTAATAATAGCTTCTTTACTATAGAAACCTGTAGTAAAAGGAATACCACCTAAAGAGGTTAATCCAATAAAAATAACAGAGTAAGAAATAGGTAAAAAGGAATATAAAGAACCTAAAAATCTTAAATCTTGTTGATCTAAAATAGTGTGAATAATAGAACCTGCAGTTAAGAATAATAAAGCTTTAAAATAAGCATGATAAATTAAATGAAAATAAGAAAGGTTACTATATTTTAAACCTAAAATAGTTATCATATAACCTAATTGACTCATTGTAGAATAAGCAATTAACTCTTTAATATCTAAAGAAGTAATAGCTAATGTACCTCCAACAAAAAGAGTTAAAGCTCCAATAATTAAAATTAAAACTAAAGAATAATAAGAATAAGAAATTAATAAAGATAAACGTAATAATAAAAATACTCCTGCAGTTACCATAGTAGCAGCATGAATTAAAGCAGAAATAGGAGTAGGACCTTCCATGGAATAAGGTAACCAAATATGTAAATAAAGTTGAGCAGATTTAGCCATAGCAGCAATTAAAAAAGAAATAATTAAATAGTCCATATTAATATTTACAGTAGTAATTAAAGAAATAGCATCTAAAGAAGCTATTAAAAATAAAGAAAAGAATAAACCTAATAAAAAGAATAAATCACCTATACGATTCATAAATATAGCTAATAAAGAACCTAAATTACTTTCAATACGAGTATACCAAAAAGAAATTAATAAAAAGGAAGTAACACCTACACCTTCCCATCCTATAAATAAAATAGGTAAAGAAGAAGTAGTAATTAAAATAATCATACAAAAAATAAATAAAATTATATAAGTAAAAAATCTTATTAAATGAGGATCTTCTATCATATAATCATAAGAATAAATTAAAACTATTAAAGAAATAGATAAAACAACAGTTAACATTGTACTAGATAAATCATCTAATAAAAATTTAAATTCTACTAATAAAAGATCTTCTTTTAACCAGTAACTTAAAGAATAAGTTATAGGATTATTATCTAATACAACTTCATAAACTAAAGAAATACTTAATAATAATAGAAAAACTAAACTTATAATACTTAATTTATATACTCCTTGAATACCTAATTTTCTTCCGAATATTCCAAAAAGAAGGAATAATACTAAAGGAAGAGTTATTAAATTTAGATACATAATAAAAATTTAGAACTATAGATTTTTAAATGAAAAATATTCTCTTTTAATTTTGAATTATTAATTTTTTTTTTATAAAATAATAAAATTAAAATTTAAATTATAGAAAATAGCTCAATGGTTAGAGCATCTGACTGTTAATCAGAAGGTTGGAGGTTCAAGTCCTCTTTTTCTCCTTTAAATATCTCAAAAGTTTTTCTTTTTATATGAGACATCCTTATCATTTAATTGAACCTTCTCCTTGGCCTTTATTAATTTCTTTTAATATTTTAAGTTTTTTAATTGGTATTGTTAGTTTATTAGCTGGTTATTCCCATGCTTTATTAACTATGGGTTTAAGTTTTATTATGATTTTATATATTATGTATTTATGGTTATCTGATGTTACTAATGAAAGTTTAATGTTAGGTTTTCATTTATTTAAAGTTAGTCGCGGTTTAATTTATGGATTTTTATTATTTGTAGTAACTGAAGTTATGTTATTCTTTTCTTTCTTTTGGGCTTACTTTCATTCTGCATTAAATCCTACTTATTCTATTTGGCCTCCTATTGGTTTAGATTTAATTAATCCTTGGTCTATTCCTTTATTAAATACTTTCTTATTATTTTATTCTGGTATTGCTGCTACTTGGTCTCATCACTCCTTTTTAGCTAAAGATCGTAAATCTAGTTTAAATTCTTTAATTATTGCTATTGTTTTAGGTTTAATTTTTGTTTTCTTACAATACTTCGAATATTCTAATTCTTCTTATGATATTTCTGATTCTGTTTATTCTTCCGCTTTTTATATGTTAACCGGTTTACATGGTTTACATGTTTTAGTTGGTATTTCTTTTCTTATTGTAGTCTTATATAGAATCTACTCTTATCATATTCCTAATGTTATCTTTGATTTAAGTATGATCTACTATCATTTCGTTGATATTGTTTGGATTATTCTTTTTGTTCTTATCTATTATTTAGCTTATTAATATAACCCCCCTCCTCTTTTTTTCTTTTAACCTATTCCATATTTATATAAAAAATTCTATTTATAACTTTTATAATAGTAAAATTAAAAATTAGATATTATATTTTACTTATATGGACTATAATTCTTATAAATTTTTATAAATAAAAAAAAGAAAATTTAAAATAAAAAAAGAAAGGGTCTGTTAAAAAAAAAAAAATAAAAATTTATGTATAAATTATTTGCTTCATATTTTATCTATTCTGGTTTACCCACTAATATTTCTTATAATTGGAATTATGGTTCAACTTTAGGTATTATTTTAATTCTTCAAATTATAACAGGTGTATCTTTAGGTATGCATTATACAGCTAATATAGATTTATCTTTTTTAGTTGTAGAACATATAATGAGAGATATAAACTATGGTTGGTTAATTCGTTATATGCATGCTAATGGTGCATCATTATTTTTTTTATTTTTATATCTTCATATAGGTAGAGGAATCTATGCAGGTTCTTATATTTATCCTAGATATAAATTATGGATTTCTGGTATTCTTATTTATTTCTTATTAATGGGAACTGCCTTCTTAGGTAAAGAAAATAGCCTAAAACGAAAAATTAATATTAGAAATTTGAGTAACTTAAATAATAATAATATGAAATTTAAATATATAAAAGTCTATAATAATTTACATCTTATAGAAACACAATTAAAGATTTGTAATGAAAATAGACATAAAAGTGGAGTATATTTAATTTATAATAATATAAATAATAAATTTTATATAGGTAGTGCTATTACTAATCGTATTAATACAAGATTTCGTAATCATTGTATTCATGGAACAGGAAGTTCTTTACTTAAAAAATCTATAGATAAATATGGTTTAGAAAATTTTTCTTTCTATATATTAGAATATTATCCTGGTTTTATACATAAAGAGAACTTAAAAAAAAATCATTTAGAATTAATAAAATTAGAGGGTAATTATATTAATGTATTAAATCCAGAATATAATATTTTAATTTCCACTAATTATTCTTTAGGCTATAAACATAATAAAGAGACTATAGAAAAAATGAGAATGAATTATAGTGAAGAAAGAAAAATGAGAATAGGGGATCTAAATAGAAATAAATCTTTATCTAATGAAACTAAAAATTTAATGTCTTTAAAAATGAAAAAAAGATATTTAGAAAGTGACTATAAAGAATTTTTATCTAAAAGATTTTCTAAACCTTTAATTTTATATAATAAAGATGGAACAATTCATTCTGAATACAATTCTATTAGAGAATTAAGTAAAGAATTTAAATCTTGTACCAAAACAATTAATAAAGCTATTAAATATAATAGCATGTTCAAGAACATAGGTTATATAAAATTTAAGACCAAATAACTAATATTAATTTTTTGTAGTGGAGAAACTATAAGGTTTTCTGCGACACTGATGAAAACGGTTAAAGAGAGTTCTTTCACTTTTAAGACCGTCGGATAAAAAATTTATTCGCTACAGACTAGTCCATCGGTGGGTATGAGAGGCTCTCTCGTGCTTAATGTATAGTCGGAATATTCCAGAAATTTTTATATTTCTGTTCAAGGCGACATTTAGAAGTGTCCGTACAGACCTTTTTTATTTGAAAGATTTATTATAAAAAAGGGGAATATTAGTATGTATTACCTTTTGGTCAAATGTCTATTTGGGGTGCAACTGTAATTACTAATTTATTAAGTGCTATACCTTATATTGGAAATGATTTAGTAATATTTATTTGGGGAGGTTGGAGTGTAGGTAATCCAACATTAATTCGTTTTTATTCTTTACACTATTTATTACCTTTTATTGTATCAGCTGTAGTATTAATTCATATGGTTTCTTTACATGAACACGGTTCTAATAACCCTTTAGGTATTAGTAGTAATATTGATAAAATTTATTTTCATCCTTATTTTACAGTAAAAGACTTATATTTCTTTATTTTATTTTTTATTTTATTTTCTCTTTTAGTCTTTTTTTTTCCTAACTTCTTAGCTCATCCAGATAATTATATTCCTGCTAATCCTTTAGTTACTCCATTATCTATTGTACCCGAATGGTACTTTTTAGCTCCTTATGCTATTTTAAGAATTATTCCTAATAAATTATTAGGTGTATGTGCTTTATTTCTTTCTATTGCAATTTTAATTTTATTACCTTTACAAGCTCCTTATTCTTTAAGAAGTAATGCCTTACATTGGTTTTCACGTTTTACTTATTGGTTATTTGTTGGATCTTATTTAATTTTAATTTTATTAGGTGCTTTACCTATTTCTTTACCTGTTATATTTTTAGCTGTTATAGCTTCAGTTTATTATTTTTCATACTTTTTAATTATTATTCCTTTAATTCATTTATTTGATTCTTTCTTATTTTTAGATTAAAAAAAAATAAAAGATAAAACTTTAAAATGCAATCATTTCATTCTTATGAGTGCGGATTTGATCCTTATGGTAATTTAAATTATCGTTATGATATTAGATTTTATGTAATTGCTTTATTATTTTTATTATTTGATATAGAAATTGTTTATTTTTACCCTATTATTTATAATTTAAATTTTTATACTTATCATTATTCTTTATTATTTTTAATTATTATAACTATAGGTTTAATTTATGAATATAAATATAGTATTATTTAATAATTTTTATGTATTCTCCCATAGAACAATTTCAATTATATCCTGTAGTACAATTTAGTAACCTTTCTTTTTATTTAATTTTAATTATGATTTTATTATATGTTATTTCTAATCACCAATCTTTATTAAGTTATCATATTAGTTGGTGGTATCAAAATTTAAAAAATATAGAAAGCTATATTTTTATTATTTTAACTTTATGGTTTTTAATTGTTTTTGCTAATGTTATAGGAATGATTCCTTATACTAATACTATAACAGCTCAAATTTTATTAGTATTATCATTAGCTTTACCTACTTTTATTGGTATTAATATTATAGGTCTTTCTTTTCATAAAGGAAATATTTTTTATTTAATTTTACCTGCTGGTGCTCCATTACCTTTAATTCCTTTAATTGCAGTTTTAGAATTAATTTCTTATTTAATTCGTACTTTATCTTTAACAATCCGATTAGCTGCTAATATGATTGCTGGACATGTATTAATAAAAATATTATTATATTCTTTACTTTCTACTCCTTTTCTTTCTTTACTTCTTGTACCTATTCTTTTATTAGAATTAGTAGTAGCCTTTTTACAAGGTTATGTATTTTTAGTATTAGTAATATCTTATTTTCAAGATATTTTAGTTCCTCATTAAGAAAAATCAAAATTTATTTTCTATTTTTTTAAATTTAATAAAATTATTTAAAATGTTACAATCTGCTAAAATTATTGGTGCTGGTTTAGCTTCTTTTGGTTTAGGTGGTGCTGGTGTTGGTATTGGTTTAGTCTTTAACGGTATGTTAAATGCTACTGCTCGTAATCCTTCTTTACGTTCTTCTTTATTTTCTTTAACTATTTTAGGATTTGCCTTAACCGAAGCCATGGGTCTTTTCTCTATTATGTTATCTTTCTTATTATTATACTCTTAGTCTACTAAAATTGTTTAATATAACCCCCCCCCCCCCTTTATATCTAATTTTATATAAATTTCTGATAAAAAAAAGAAAGTTTAAAATAATAAAAGAAATGAGGTAGTTAGTAGATCGTCTTTTTATAAAAATGAGAAGAATAATCTCTAAGAAAAAAAAGAATGAGAATACTGATATGAGTAGTAAAGGAAAAAAAAATTTACCCTCCAAAAAATCAGCTGTAAAAAGAATCAGGAACAAACTGTAAGTATTCAACTCAGAAGATTTTTAAAAGGAGAAAAGGAAAAAATGGATAAGGAACTCGGCAAAAGAGGGGGACGACTGTTTACCAAAAACTTAGGACATTGCCAACTAAAATAAGGATGTATAATGTCTGAACTCTGGCCAATGCTATGAAGAATAGTCAATGCCGGCTGTAACTCTGACGGTCATAAAGTAGCATAATCCCTAGATATATAATTGATATCCCGCATGAAAGAGAGAACGATTCCCCGACTGTCTTATCCATTTAGAAATATGAAATTTCAAATTCAGTGAAGATGCTGAAAAAGTTTAGTAAGAAGGTAAGACCCTATGAAGCTTAATTAAATTAGATTAATTGGGGGACTTAAGTCTTCCCTAACAAAAGGACATTTAATCTAATAATTTAACTGGGACGGTAACCTTTAAAAAAGTAACAAAGGTTTACATAAGGTCAAACAATAAGAATAAGATCATAATTTGGCTTGACTGTAACTTCGACAGAAGAAACAGGGGAGAAAATAATCTCCGGTTCTAGTGAACGGTTTTATTAAACCATCAAAGAAAAAAAGCTACTCTAGGGATAACAGAGCAATCTTTTATTAGAAATTAAATCAATTAGAAGGATTACTACCTCGATGTCGACTCATCTTTTCCAGGAATTAAAAGAGATTCCAAAGGTATGACTGTTCGTCATTTAAAAAGGTACGTGAGTTGGGTTCAGAACGTAGCAATACAGTTCGGTTCCTATCTACTAAACTATTAATTTCTTCCCTTTCTTTAAATAGTACGCAAGGATCTTTAAAGAAAAGTCACTGGTAAAAAGCTACACTTTAAAAATTTAACTTTAATTAAAGGAAATTTAGGGGAAAGAAATAACTTTATTCAATAGAAATTCTATTGTAAATTAATTCAATTATGAGAAAAACTATTTTTTTGATTTAAGGACTAAAAAGTACAACATTAGTAATAATTAGTTTGTATGCCCTTAGTATCTCTTTACACGCTGAAGAAATTCTTAAAAAATGTGAGAAGAGGCCCAGAATGCTAATACATTCTGTTGGACAAACTAATCTCCTGAATAAAGAAATTTAATATAAAAAATCGAATAAAATCAAGGTAGAAAGTAATTCGAAAAAAAAAGATCAAAAAAAGATAGAGAAAAAGTACCGTGAGGGAATGTTTAGTATCATAATAAAAATAGATTAAGGAAAACTAAGTACCTATTGCATCATGGGTCAGTAAGTTTATTAAATTAGCAAGATTTAAATAAGAGTAATCGAAGAAAAACTTTCTTAATAGTTAATTTAATAAGACCCGAAACCAGATGAGCTTTAAAAGAACAAGATAAAAGTCTGAACCTGTGTCTGTTGCAATAGACTAGGATGATTTTTTTAAAGAGGTGAAATATCTATCGAATCTGGTAATAGCTGGTTATCTACGAAATTTCTTTTAGGAATCGGGAGAGAAAAAAATTTCTTTCTACAGGGACTTATTGTTATAAGATAATAAGTCAATAGAACAAGAATTCTTAACTAACAGATAAAAATGATTTTTAGTTATAAAGAAATTTTTTAAATAGTAGGCTTAGAAGCAGCCATCTTAGTAATTAGTGCGTATTAGCAAAATTAAATCTAAAAATTTTCTGAAGATAATTAAATTAATTTCATTTGAGTCTTAGTTGCACATTTCAATATTTTTTTTATGTTTCCCCCTTCTTTTTTTATTTTAAAAAAAAGAAAAACTTTCATTAATTTTAAGAGAATAGTGTAATGGCTAACACAAAATCCTCCAAAGATTTTAATGAAGGTTCGAGTCCTTCTTCTCTTGTATAAAAAAAGTATATATAATGTATAATATGTTATCTTTAAATATAAAATTAATTGTTTTTTATATATTTCTAATCGATAGTATGATAGGTATATTATTTCAATCTAATGATTTAACTAATTATATGATTTTATTAACTTCTTTAATAACACCTATAACTTTATTAACTAGTAAAAATAAAATTATGCAAAATAATTTATTTTTATTAGGAATTATTTTAATTATTGCTTTTTCTACTAGTAATCTTTTAATTTGGTATTTATCCTACGAAACAGTAATTATTCCTATGATTTATATTTTATCTAAAGGAAGTAGTAGTATTTATTCTAGATCTAGAGCTATTTATCGTTTTACAATTTATACTATATTAGGAGGTTTATTATTATTAATAGGTATTTTAGTATTATTAAATTTAATAGGATCTTTAAATTACTGGAGTTATTTATTAAATAATTCTATATCTAGTTATTTACAATTTTATTTATTTCCAATGATATTTTTATCTTACATAATTAAATTACCTATTTTACCTTTTCATATTTGGTTACCCGATACTCACGGAGAGGCTCCTACAAGTGGTTCTGTTATCTTAGCTGCTCTTTTATTAAAATTAGGAGGAGTAGGTTTAATTCGATGGTTAATTCCTATTTTACCTATTGGATTTAATTATTATAAACCTTTAATTTTAGTATTAGGAGTTTTATCTTCAATTTATGCTAGTATTACTACATTAAGACATATAGATTTAAAAAAATTAATTGCTTATTCTTCTATAGCACATATGGGATTTATTTTAATAGGTCTTAGTTCTTTTTCCTCTATAAGTTTAAAAGGAGTTATATTATTACTCTTTTCTCATGGTCTAGTTTCTTCTCTTTTATTCTTATTAATTGGTTCCCTTTATGTTAGAACTTCTACTCGTTATATTTATTATTACAAAGGTTTAACTACTACTATGCCTATTTTCTCTATTTTCTTATTTTTAGCTTTATTATTAAATGCTGCTCTTCCTCCTTCTCTTCCTTTTGTAGCTGAATTTCTCATTTTACAAGGTACTTTCTCTTATGAAATTATAGGAGTCTTTAATACCCTTTTAGCTGTTTTATTTTCTGGTTTATATTCCATCTGGTTATTTTGTAAATTAGCTTTTTCTGTTTCTTCTGTTATTCCCGCTCGCGATATAACTTTAAGAGAATTCTATATATTATTCCCTCTACTCTCTTTATCTATTATTTTTTCTTTTCTTTATTAAATAACTAAATTTTTATTTTTAATATGAATCTTATCTTAATTTTATTAATTCTATTAATTTTATCCAGTAATACATATTTATCTTATATATTTTTTTTACTTTGTATGATTAATTTAATCTTTATTTTATTCTTATTAGGTAATTATTATTTAGCTTTAATTTATCTTATTATTTATATAGGATCTATTGCTATTTTATTTGTTTACCTTTTAATGGTTTTATCCATTGTTAATACCTATCGTTCCGGTTATCTTTTATTTCTTTTACCTCTTTTAATACTTTCTTTATTCGGTTTAACTGTTTCTTATAATAATATGTTATTTAATATTTTAACTTTATCTTATTCTCTTTATACTTCTCTAATACTACCTATAGCTTTATTATTATTAGTAGCTATGATTTTTGCTATACGTTATATATAGTTTATATTTACCCCCCCCCCCCCCTCTTATAAAAATAAACTTTTTCAACATATTTTTTTATATAATCA
>JACCDP010505788.1_pt1 | contig 17594 bp, 20 predicted proteins | sample 7445841 | NCBI WGS metagenome assembly JACCDP01 (sample SAMN15323441, study PRJNA562643) | freshwater metagenome | isolation source: river surface water | place: USA:Blue River Watershed | collected 2017-08-17
ATGGCAGTTCGACTACCTATAAAAATCTTTGGATTTCTGCCGCTTCGCGGATCTCTTCGAGATCCCAGTAGTAAATAACCCATGCGTTTGATCACTTATCCCCAGAGACCCTGCCAGTATACCCCTGAACAGCTTGATCGCACGACTGTGATATTTGGCTCGGGATCTTGCCTAGATCGTGGCCTAGAGGCTCACCTAGGCGCTGGCTACTGTAATCTCAGCATACCCGGAGCAGCGATAAATCTACATCTACGCAATCTAGAACTTCTGGCTGAACAAGACCTGCGACCAGCAAGGATAGTCTGGGTCACTGCTGAACCCACAGCCATAGCTGTGCTAGATCGTGAGGATCGTGTAGTACGTTGGGGCACCGCGGTCGCAGATCGTTGGCATGCCCAGGGTCAGACTCCGGATTGGGATCTCAGTTTGAGACTCAGACTGTGGCAGCGAGCTGCACAGAGTTTTGGCTCACCGCAGCTTTGGCTCACTGAGTCAGCGAGAACACACACTCTGACAGGTTGGCCTTTGATTCCAGATCCTGACTCAGAATCGTGGCCTCAGCGACTCGCAGAGAGAATACAGGCCTGGGCTAAATAATTCTATGCGAATCACACTTTTAGCCCTTGTACTGCTGTTATCTGGCTGTGCCACTGTACAGTCGTGGATACCCTCATTTTGGGACGATAACCAAAGCCGTATCATAGTTGATGCGGGTCTTTTGACAGAACAGATAGACTGTTCACAGCCGCAGCTGGCACAGATACTTAGGGTAGATCAAGAACTACGTCGTTTCCAGCTCTATTCCGAAGCCAAGGGCACACTACAGCGAGATGTCCTACGTGTGGTAGAGCCCATGAAACAGACCACAGCAGAGTGGGTCAAGCGTGGTGAGGGTTCCAAGACCTACTGCGAGATTAAAAAGAAACTGCTGCTCACACAGACAGAACGGGCCGCTAAGGTCATCCTAGGGAGATGGTAATGAAACAACAACTACAACAACTAGCCAGCTGTGGCCGTCCATGGGCTGAACAGCGAGCACAATTTGCTTTGGAGATCACAGAGGGTCTAGAGCGAGGCGAAATATCAGAATCAGAGTATCAGGAATTGATGATTGATCTGATCGCTTCGGACAAGTTCAATGCCGAAGCTGACGACATGGAGATCAAGAACATGCTGGTAGCTGCGGTAATGATTGGAGCAAAACTAGCATGAAAATCCGTGACATCATCACTGAGAATATCTTTACCACTGACTATCACAAGGTCATGAACGCAGTGGCCAAGCTCTATGACAGCCACTACAACATCAACATCTGGGAAAATGGTGAAGCACACGATGAAGCTGCCAAGGTCCTGCTCAAGGCACATCCCACAGAAGAACAGTTGGAGTTCATGATCAACACCGGTGAACTGCCCGAAGATCTCTATGATCTAGACTTCCCCATCAACGATGAGCTGATGATGGGCACACAGGGTTCACAGCAGGGCGAAGATGATCTCACAGATGATCTAGACTCAGATGTCGATGAGGCACAGGCATCAAAAAAGCTCTGTACTAGCAGCCGTTCGGACGCCAGCCTGGGTGCTAGTAATCTGGCTTCATGTAAGTCGCAGGGCTATCGTGCTCGCGAAGGCAAGAAAAGCCACAAGATCGGCAACAAGCGGATCACAGTGGGCGACAAGAAGATCAAAGGCAAGGCCCATGGCGGACCCTTGCCCGATTGGAGTTAAAGTCCTCTAGCCCTACGTTCCTGTAGGCCCTGACAATGGATACAGTATTGTACCCCCGGCACTGCTCGTTGACGCTCCGGGGGTATTTCATCTCCGCAGTCCTGACACTCTGATTGTGTGGGTAGGCTACGCTGTTTGGCCAGTTGTTTCTGTACATCAGCCACAGCATTCATATTGATGTGTAGGCTGTGGATCTGGGCCATTTCGGCCTCTTCTTCGTTGTTGTATTCGAAATCGTCTCGATTATTCATCAGTCTCGTTTCTTCAGTTGTTCTAAAACCTGTTGTTTGGCACGTGAATCAAGGTCGTTGTTTTCAGCTTCTTTCATTTTGAAAGCGATCATGTTCATGAATTCTATCACAGCTTCTTTGCCGTCTTCTGTAAGATGGCTGTAGCCTGCTCCCACAGAGCTGTGATAGTAGTAGTTGCGGTTGTTTAACAGCTCTAGCATACCACCGTAGCAGAGATCCTTGATAGCAGATTTTTTCATATTAGATCTTTTCACCTTTTGTAAAACCGCGGAATCGGATGAACCTCGGGAAGCGTAGCGACCAAGTGTCTTCGCTATCTTGGCTCCGAGTCGCTGCGTCTGCACGGACTTCCACGACCTGCCCAGGGAGCGTATCTCGAGCTTCCCAAAATTCTGCTCTCTGTTTGTCTGTAAAACCCGAACCACAATTGACCACAATCCTTTTACCATCATCTACACCTTCACAAACAATAGCACCTAATTTGCCCTGATTACGACCTGTGCCTTCTTCTACGGCTGTGACAGCCAGGCTGACTTCAATCCAGGGTTTCATTTTCATCCATGACGTAGATCTTTTACACTCATAGACTGCGTCAGGGTCTTTGATCATGATGCCCTCGTAGCCCTGGGCCACCATGGCCTTCATGTGATCTTTGAATTCGATCTCATCAGTGAACACGTCAAGATCAAACTCACGCTGGGCTACGATGTTGATGAATCCGCTTTCTGCGAAGATCTTGGCAAAGTTCTCACGCAGGAATGCTGAACGACGACGCTGGCCCATGGTACTGACACCATTCTTGAACTCTGACAGGGGCAGTATGTCAAATACATTGAGATGTGCGTCCTGTGCTTTGACGTTGTCCTTGCGATGTACCTGCTTCATTAGATCCTGGAAAGAGTGGCTCATGATCTCACCGTCGATGACATATGAGCGTCCAAACTCTTCCATGAAGCTCTGAAGGTAGGCAGTGATGTGACCAAAGTTGGCCAGTTCTTTGCCATTACGAGTATATTGGACTACGGTTTTGTTTTCGTAGTCTACTACAGTGAGACAGCGTACACCGTCTAGTTTGGGTTCTACGATCTTCTTGCCTGTGAGCTTGTTCTCGTGATTGGCCGCATCATGGCTGAGCTGGCATTCAAACACAGGAATCACATATTTGGTTTTCTTCAGCTTCTTGGCCACTTTGTTGATAGTGACTTCTGAGATACCTGCCCGCATGTCTTTGCGTAGGATTGGTGCGTAGAACAGATTCCACTGATCTTCTGTGGCCAGATCCATACACAGTTCGATGGCACGTTTGGCCGTATGGCCTGTGAGCTCTCTGCGATACAGTCGTTCTGCCAGCTCTTTGAAAGTAGCCCAGCCTAGACCCTGTGGATCCTTTGCGGGCTCTTTGACAGGCACCTGCTTGACACCAAATGTATATAGGGTATCGTAGCACATACGGAGTCCTTCAAAGAACTCATCCAAGCCCTCGTTCATAGCTGACTCTAACACCGCTTCCTTGGCCAATCGGCTGTTGTCGGCCTGTAGCTGTTGGATCACTGTTTCTGGTTGTGTACGCATTTTAGCCTTTCTTGTTGATCCAATTAGGATCCCACATGTCTTGATTGATGTCCGGATAGTACAGTTCAGGTGCTACCGGTAACTTAGTTATTATAACTTCTGGTGGAGGTTCTGTCAATTCATTATAGGCCTTGTTGCCAAACGCCATTAACCATAGAGCCAAAAGTGTTTCCATACGTCTCCTTAGACGATCACGTCTTTAGTTGTTTTTCGATTACTGTATATTTTATAACTATGATTGCCACGCACCCAATCGGCAAAGGCCTGTGGGTCACGTTCAAACCAATGTTCAATATCACCACGGTCTAGGTTGTCTTCCGAAGTAAACACATAGATCTCATAGTGGCGATGCGTGTTAAATTGGGCTCTCAGTATCAGTGCCTCTAAGTTGAAACCCAAGGGCTTTTCCATTTTCTTGCTCTGTTTAATACTGTCAAACAAATGATTCTTAGCCCAGACATCTGGGTGATGTTCGGTGATTTCTTCAAAGAATTCTACACCCAAATTGTCCCAACTGACAATGTAATATCGCACCGTCTGCTCCTAAATTTACTACATTAATAGTATAACGTCAAAAAGGTTTGCTGTCAACTCAGATAAGATGACCTAATTCATTTTGGACACGTACTGGATTCCATGGTCCTGCTCCACAATCGACAATATTGATGTTGTTGTCTTTACAGATCATTAACACATAATCTCTTACCATTTCCCAAGATGTATCCATTAACCATTCTGTCATGCCTGCCCCTAGTGTACAGCATTGATACCTAAAATGGCCTAACACGCTATTCTCGATCCATTTGATAATTTCTGGATCGTTGTGATAACATAACCAGGTATAGCTGGCTTCCCAAAATGGGCCGTAAGGCAGTTGATATTTGCCTAATCGCCCAATCGGGTTACTGTTTGTGATTCCTGGTTTGGTATTTTCCAAACCGTTTGGAAATACTGTAGGATTGAATGTATAAAACCAAGCCATCTTAGAATCCAGTATTCCAATTTCGTAGTTGATCACGGGCCGTGGAAAGTGTTAATCCGCGAGCAAGATGCTTCAGCCCGTTACTGACAACAAAGTTAGAATCAAGTTTAGCATACTGACTGTTATTCCATTGTGGACAGGCCGCTTTGATAGCGAGCTGTGCTTTATTGGAAGTAGTATATCGATTAGATAGCAAAGACGCAAGCTGATCTTCTTCGGCGATGGTCCATTGGATGCCTAGATCATTATTTTCTTTCAACAGCATAGCAAAACTAGTCATCAGACAGCCATCAATACTCTGATGTTTGAAATTTCGAACAAGCCATTCCAAACTTGATTTTAAATATGTCCCTGGTTGGCTAGACGATTTATCAAGGTCGTAAGTATCGTAGACTTCGTTCAAATTATGAATAGCGTAGGCGATTCTGTTACCAGCACGACGAACAGCCACTTGAGGAATACTGTCGACAACAGCTTGAATCTGCGGAGCAGGATAAATGCCACAGGCAACCTTGATAAAATGTTGATCAAAGATATCAACACCGCGTTTATTTCTTACATTAATCGCTAGGAACAGATGTCCCGCGATAAACAAAGCCAGTTCATGAGTATCTTGGAAATTGCCTTGGTCCGGAACTTCAGCTACCCAATAAGGTAATTCTGTATCACCTTTGCGAATTCGATTTACTCCGGTGTGTGTTACATCAGCGTTGTAAACCTGACTACCGTATTTGTCTGGCATAATCAGTCCAAGCCCGCAAACAGCAAATTGGTCAAACCAATCGTTTTCTAACTTAAGACAGTGATTTGGACTCGTGTCTCGATTAAAACTAGGATGACTAAACACCTTATCGATCTTAATCATTTTAAAAGACGGCACAAGATTAAACATTGTTAATACTTTGCCCGCCGGAGTCTGTGAACTATACTGATTAATTCTGCCCTGCCATGGACCGTGAACAGCATCAACAGCAGCGGCCAGATCAGTGAACGGAATCAATCCGTATTGATAATTTTTACTCATTTCTTTAGTATCGATGAAAGCTTCGTCGATTGTGAATGAGTGTTTAAATTTGGACGTAAATTGTCCGACAGAATTGTGCGTCGAAAGACGCTTTTGTTTTTTAGACATACTTAATTTTCCTCTAGCCCTGTGGGCTATTCGATGTTCAGTTTCTCAGCACCATGCCCTCAAACTGTACATCAATAGTAACAGAGAATTAAGTCGTTGTCAACTCAGCATTTCCAAACGTAGATCTTGTCCTGCTTCTTCTTGCCCTTTTTAAGATCTTCGTGCTTTTGGCCCATCTGTTGTAGAAGATCTTCTTCCTCGTGGCAAGGAGGTAGGCCGTGCTTGACAGCATCCTCGTACATTTTGGGCGATATGTTAAACGCCACATGCCCGCCTTTTTGGATATTGTCCACACACTTTTGCCAAAGAGGGATGAAGAACAGTTCATAGAACGCTCGGTCGTTCTGCCAAGGCTCCATGTGTTCGTAGAGTTCTAGATTGATGTACGGCGGCGAAGTTAGAACGAAATCATATTTGATCTGTGTGAAGTCTACGTCCAAACAGCTAGACCAAATCATTTTAAGTTCAAAAGGATCTGCTTCGAACAGCCTGTTCTTGGCCGCTGTCTCGGCATTTAAGAAAGCGATCATCTGGTCGTAGGCAGGAATCATTTCTACATTAGTATCGATGCCTGTGTAGTCTATGCCTAAGGCCCACGCACCTAGCATACGGCCGCCCCAACCTGCTGTAGGATCTAACACGCCAGTGGCCTTGTACTTTTTGTAAAGATATTTGGCAGTGGTCGCTTTGAACATGACGACACTGCCTAGGTTGATACGGAAACATTCAAAGACATTGCCTGCGGCAGTTCGACCTCCGCGGTTGCGTTGCTTGGTCTGTTCAATTAGCTTTTGTCGCTCGTCAGGATCTGCCCAGATCTCATAGATAGTCTTGCCATCTTGCCTACGACAGTTCAATAGATTTTTGAATTGGTGATGATATAGAAATGGATTCCCTGCGAAATTGTTCTCATTACTGGTCGCGGAGAATTTGTCAAGGTTAGCGAGATCCTTGCGTAGTTCTGTCGTAGTGATGCTCTTATGGGATTCTATGTCCTGGATGGTTACAGAATCCAAATGATAGTTAACAGGTTTTAACGGTTTAATTAGAGACATCAGTGATCCTAAGGGCCATCTAGTAATTATACTAGACAGCCCTCACAAAGTCAAGCCAAGAAATCGGCCCAGCTTGGATGCTGTATGTGATAGCCACGACGCTTACGCTTGTCTACCAATTCCCAGAAATGAGGCTTGTGCGGTGGGTGCTTTGGCTTCATTTTGGTATGAGCAGCTTTGCGATAGTTACAGGGCTTACAGGCCGTAGTCGAGTTTTCCCAAGTGGTCTTACCACCTAGAGAAACAGGATGTACGTGATCCAGTGTAGCTGTAGCTTCAGTGACTTCACACCCGCAGTATTGGCAGAGATATTCATCTCTTAGGAATACGTTGCGTTTGCTGAGTCGCATAGTGCTCTTTGGTCGTTGATACTCTTTGAGCATAATAACCGCAGGCACTGGGGTTTCCCAACGTGCGGATCTCACGATCCAATCGTCATGCCATGCCAATACTTCTACCTTGTCTAGAACGAGGTAGCGTATGGCTTCCTGCCAATCTACCGTGCTTAGTGGTAGAAGGCTGACAGGTTGCATATCTGCGTTCAAGAGTAGTGTGCTCATGTTGATTACTTCTATAAAATAGTATTTAACCCCGTAATGTTACACTATAATAGTTCTTGCGTCAACCAAAAAAACAGTGTATAATATGTAAATTAACCACAAAGGAAACCAAATGACCCTAGTACCAATGGTAATTGAGTCGTCCAGCAAGGGCGAGCGAGCATACGATATCTATAGCAGACTGCTGAGAGAGCGTATTATTATGTTAAACGGTCCGATCGAAGACCATATGGCCAATTTGGTTGTTGCCCAATTGCTGTTCCTAGAATCAGAAAGCCCAGACAAGCAGATCAGCTTGTTCATTAACAGTCCCGGTGGTGTAGTTACTGCGGGCATGAGCATCTACGACACCATGCAGTTTATTAGATGTGATGTGGCTACCTATGTCATGGGACAAGCCTGCTCTATGGGCAGTCTACTAGCACAGGCAGGCACCGCAGGCAAGCGATACATGTTGCCCAATGCTCGTCACATGATACATCAGCCCTCGGGAGGTGCTCGCGGACAGGCCACTGACATCCAGATCCAAGCCGAAGAGATTCTCAAGATGAAACGGAACCTCACTGAAATCTATGTCAAACACAATTCGAAGGGCAAGACTTTTGATCAGTTTTCAGCAGACATGGAGAGAGACAAATTCATGTCAGCACAAGAGGCTCTAGAATACGGCCTTGTAGACAAGATAATCACTGCTCGTCCATGAAAAGACTGTTCACATTCGGCTGTAGTTTCACACAATGGAACTGGCCTACCTGGGCTGATATACTAGGTCGCAACTACGATCAATTCTTTAATTGGGGTATATCAGGCACAGGTAATCGTGCCATGGCACAGCGTATCAGCGAATGTGTGTTAAAGAACACGCTGACTGAAAATGATACTGTGGTAGTACAGTGGACAGATTACCATAGATATGATCAGCACATCAGCGGCCTATTTCCGGAAACCAGTTGGAGATTGGGCGGCAGCATCTTTATCAAAGACAAAGAAATACAGTACATCAAAGATACCTGGAAAGAGGACAGTTATATCTACGATTCGCTGACTCTGATAAACTATGCTGAATCGCTGCTGAGATCTACACCTGCCAAGATATTGTTCATTTCGAGAACAGATATGGCCGTAGATCTAGAAAAGTTTCCTGGTTTAGATTTCCTAACAACTGTGCTAGAGTCGGACCTTTGGGTAGGTGAACCCATACAGGAATTCGTAGATGGATTAGGCTATAATGGCAAACCTATGTCAGTTAGAGATGCCGCTATGTTTGGTGTTCCTATAACTAGACCTGTGGTAGATCTACATCCTCTGCCTAGCCATTATCTCGCTTGGCTCAAGCAGACTTTTCCTGATCAGGAGTTTGATGAAGAGTTTGTTGCTCACGCAGATTCTGTTTTGGAAACTGTCAAAACCTATGATGACTTTGACAGAAGCTATCAAGAAAAGATGCTGTGGCAGATCAAAGGCGAGAAGTATGTTAGAGGGTATTAAAACACACGGTCAGCTTATCTACTAGATCGCTCATCATAGCGTCTGTGTGATAAGGTGTAGGAGCGAACCGTAGACGTTCTGTGCCTACAGGAACTGTGGGATAGTTGATGGCCTGTACATAGATATTATATTCATTTAACAGTACATCTGATATCTTTTTACAACGGAACGCATCGCCGACCAGCACAGGCACGATGTGCGTCTCAGAGTCCATGACTGGTAGTCCGTGATCTCTCAGCATCTGTTTTAGTTTTGCCGCACGTTCTTGATGCTGTGTTCTTAGCTCGCTGTGTTCTTTGAGATATTTGACTGCGGCCAATGCTCCAGCACAGGTCACAGGACTCATAGATGTTGTGAATATAAATCCGCTGGCTATGCTTCGGACGGCGTCGATGACTACCTTATCAGCAGCGATATACCCGCCCTGTACTCCGTAGGCTTTCCCAAGCGTACCATTGACTATGTCAACATCTTTTTCAAGACCCAGCTGTTCTATGATACCAGCACCTTGTTCTCCGTAGAGACCCACAGCATGTACTTCGTCTACGTAGATAATAGCAGCATATAATCTACAAAGTTTTACGATCTCCGATAATTTAGAAATATCGCCGTCCATGGAATATACAGATTCTAAAACCACACAGGGAGTCTTTTTCCTTTCTGTGACATCTTCTAGGATAGTTTTTAGATTATCTAGATCGTTGTGTTTGAAAACATGTTTAGGTGCTCGGCTGTGTCGCATACCTTCAATGAGGCTGGCGTGATTCTTGCTGTCAGACACGAATTCAATATTGGGCAAGATCTTTGCCAGGGCGATCAAAGTCCATTCATTGGCCACATACGCAGAGCTAAACAACAGGGCACCGGCTTTCTTGTGTAGGGTCGCTAGCTCGTGTTCTAAGGCCACGTGATAGTGACTGGTTCCTGCGATATTGCGAGTACCACCCGAGCCTGCCCCTGTTTGATCTAGTGCTGTACGCATGGCGTCTAAGACTACTTTATGCTGACCCATGCCCAGATAATCGTTTGAGCACCAATTAACGATCTTTTTGATGTTATAGGGCCCGTACCATATGGCATGCGGGTAGTCCCCAGCTTCGCGAAGAATATCGTTAAAAACCCGATATTTTCCTTCTGCTTTTAATTTGTCTATCAGTTGTTGGAAAGGTTCTTTGTTAATCATAAGTGTCCGATAAATACTGTGTATTACTCTATATTTAAGGTTTAAAAAAATGGATATTGTTAGATTAGATGTGCCCTTATTCATACGCTTGCTTGAGCTGTCTCGAGAAGAAGTCAAACAAGACGCCGACATTCACGATCTAGCACAAAAAGTTATCGAATTCAGCAAAGATCGTGTGGTCACAATGGCTGACTATGACGAACTTACAAGCTTCATGCGGTCACAAGGCAGCGAAGACGAACTAGACGCAATTAAAAGATTAGGTGGAATCAATGGCAAAACAAACGATTAATTTAGGAACATCAGTGAACAAAGGAGACGGTGATCCTTTACGTACAGCTTTCACGAAAATAAATCAAAATTTTGATGAATTGTACAATACTTTAGGCACCGACGGGTCAATTTTTAATCCGCTTAGTGTAGATAGTCATATAATACCGGACATAGACAATACCAGAGATTTAGGATCCCCTACAAAACAATGGCGTGACATATTTGTCAGCACTGGTTCTGTCTATATTGGAGATATTAAACTCAGTAACGACGCCGGCACATTAAAAGTACAACAGGTCACAGATGTAGGATTAGTAACTGAAACACCGGTTCCTGATGCTCCAGGTGCGGTTACCACTGACAGATTAATCAACGGCGATAAAGGAGTAGTATTAGGATCAACAGGACTTACACAGTTTCCAGCAGTTGACGGCAACAGTTTATTCATACAAGGGCCAGAGATTGGTTCTGAAAACTCTACAATCGCGATATCAGCCAAAGACAATGTTCTCATAACAGCAGATATATTAGGCGTTACACCTAAGCAGTGGCAATTTAAAACTGACGGTGTTTTAACATTGCCGCAGTATAATCAGATTGAAAGTGTTGGGTCAAATGCTACTATATCTCTTAATGGAGTAGGAACTAATGAATCGATCATTGAATTAGGAACAAGAGTAGATGGCGAGATGATTACGTCTACTTTTGCTATGCACCCTGCTTATGGTATTGATTTAACAAGTGTTCGAGACGTAAACATAACGGCAGGCTATGACTCCGCTACTTTGAAGTATGACACTTGGGTTGAAGCTGAACAAGCGTGGGTTGATATTAGAAACCAGGATGCGGCAGATATCGCTCCAGGAACAAGAACGTGGGCAGGATTGCCAAGTTATCAAGCATATACATTGTTAATGGAGTTCATGCAAAATATCGCTCCTGGAGAAATACCCCCGCCTGTTGGCATGGCAGTAATAGCAAACACTGCCAAGTCTGCTTATGAATTGTGGCAAGCAGAACAAGCCGACATCAAGGTCAACATCACAGCAACAGATAAGACATGGACATTTGGCAACAACGGCGACCTACAACTACCTGGAGGTGCTACTCTATCAAGCGATACTGTCAATGGCTTTACTATTAGTCAGTTAGCTATCGATGAGGAGACTACACTCTCTGTTAATTTTAGGAGAACTGGTGAAATAATTGTTCCTTTATCTATTCAATTTAATTTGCTTGACACTCCAACTGGATTCGTTGGAGCACAACCTGACAGTCTTATAATTGCCGGAAATCCTGGCAAAGCTATTGACATAGCCCCCAACGACGGTGCGAATGGAACTTGGTCTTTTGGCACTGACGGTAACCTACAACTGCCCGCAGGTGGTGACATCGTAGATAGCACAGGTACAAGTGTGCTTGGTGGCGGCAGTGGATCTATCTCAGTTGGTGACGGAGTTGGAACAAGTGTTTCAAATGTTACTGAAATTTTAATCAACGGTACTATTACAGAAATAGAACCCGGATTAGTTGGTATCAGTGTAGACAGTAACAGCCTAACTGACGATAAAGAAGTCAAAGTCACTGTGGGCAACACAGCGTACTTTGCCCTGATCAGCCGAACCCAACAGGCAGATACCAGAGGTGTATCTCCGCAGGCTGTAGCCTATGACATACTTGGTAATATGATTACCCTACACGTCAGTAACTATGACACAGGCAATGATAAGTTAATAATTTCTAAATTTTCAGACACAGGTGAATTATCTTGGCAAAAGCAACTGAACAATCACGATGTTGACCTAAGTGTAAATGCTGATCTAGTAGTGTTTGATGACAACAGTATGGTGATAACATTTACCATTGACAGTTACGGCACCACTGACAGAGACAGCATCGCCGTAATGAAGCTTGACGATGAAGGCGGTCTAGTATGGAGCAAGGTGCTAACTGGTAATCAAGAAGTTGAAATTAATGAACCTATTACTCCTAGTGTAAACACCATATCATTGGTAAATGTTGAAGGCACAGACTATCAGGTAGTATCTGTTGGCAATGACTACACTTGGTTACCGGTAGGAGCAGTGTTTTCAGAAAGCACAGATAGCGTTAACTGGACCATACTAGGTAATTTATCAGCCGTTACCTATGACAGTGGAACTAATACTTCCAGCCTACGATTCCCACTTGGCACATTCTCAGGCGATCTAGATTCTCCTACTAAATCTTACAGATTCAGTTATGATCAAGTCAACAGTTGGCACGAAACTAGTGCTATCACTACAGACGGTGATGACGTGTTTGTGATCGCAGAATATCAAGACGGTGCTAGCGGACCAAACCTAACCAAAGCAGCCATACTGAAACTGGCGGGCACTAACGGTAATTTAATATGGGCTAAGATATTAGAAGTTCCAGGTAGTGTAGCTGAAATGTACGGGGCAGATGTAGGAGCAGACGGAAACATTGTGGCCGTGGGTTATTATAGTCCTGATGGCCCTGGACTAACAGGAGCCTGGGTCAACAAGTTTGACGGCACTACCGGTGCTTATATCTGGGGCACCGCAATCGCAGGGTTAGGTGAAGTCGATGCTGCCGGCGGCGATATAGTTGTAGACAGTCAAAACAACGTGTTTGTTACCCTAAACACTCGTGAAGATATTGTTATTGACCTTGGGAACACTACTAAAACCATAGCCTACATAGTCAAGATTGACAGTACAGGCTCTGTAGTATGGAGCCGCAGAGCAGGGCCTGGACCTTGTGCGTCAGTGGCTTCAGGTATTGACTGCGATGACACAGGTAACGTTTATTTAAGTGTGCTGACTGTAACACAAGACAATCCTGTTAGAGACGTTAATGAGTTTGGAACCACTGGCAAGACCACTATGGCTCTGGCCAAGTACAGCACAGACGGTGAAGTACTGTGGCAGAGATACATTGAGTCAGATCATTATGAATTTATCGGCTATGATGATATAAACGATAGCGACTATGATTACGACTTTAACTACAATCGTGCCCGCAATCTAAGCCTAGGCCCTAACGGTAAGTTGGCCATACAATGCTCTATACTTGAGGAAGACAGCGATGGCCTATTTGGAGGTGATAGAAATAAACAGGGCGTGGTACTACAGATAGACCAAGATGGACGTGAAATGACCATAGGATCTGGCAGTGACAAGTTTACAGTGGTTGCTAGCCGTATTCCAGGCAAGTTTGTTACATTACCTGCTGAAGAAGGTCTAGCAGAAGGTCTACTATCAGACCTCACAGAAGATGTATTAATAGTCACACCAACACTGACCTTTGCGGATGCTGAACTAGCACAGGTTCGTTCAACTTCAGCGGCCTATGAATATGTGTTTGGCAACGATGGCACATTGACAATACCTAACGATGGCGACATTAAACTTGTACAAACACAGATTGGTTGGTTCTCCGTATTTGGACAAGCCAATAATAACAACAACGATATTTGGTTCCGTGCTAACTGTGTAGATCCTGAAACAGGTGATGTCTATGCTGTGGGTCAAGAAGACAGCAATGGTCAGGGCATCATTGTACGCTACAACAGCCAAGGACAGATTGTATGGAGCACTACAATCTTTGACAACGCAGACGGATTTAATACTCGTTGTAACGCTGTCAAGATCCATCCGACCAACAGCAACATTGTAGTACTATGCGAATACTATGGAAATTATACAGGAGCACTATTCCTACAGATTGACCCAGAAACTGCTCGTGTGGTAGTTAGTGCTGGATTTAGAGACGACGGGGACAATAATGCTACTATACCTTATGACTTTAGTTTTGACGGTGCTGGCAACATCATTGTTGTTGGTCGTAAGTTTGACGAGTATAACAGCGTTTCTATAACTCCACAAACTGGTAGTACTACTAGCACATTATATGTTTTACAATCAGTAGGTAATGTTAATGCCAACGATTGGTATGTAAGTGGCACAGGCATTACTGGTCGTGCTAATATAAACACCGTCAATAGATACACACCACTAACTGGTACAACTAGACAAGGTAGTAGTGCTCTGTTTGATATTGTTATCGGCGGATCCGGTCCATATACCTATGATAGTGTTACAGCAACTACATCTGGTACCAACTATCTTCCAGGACACAAGATTTTAATTGATGGAACAGCATTAGAAGGTCTTACAGGAACTAATGATGCTATCATAACTGTTACTAGTGTAAACGAATCAGGTGGCATCACTGGTGCTACAATTTCTGGAACTTATGGTAACGCACAGGCCGCACCATTTACTTATAATGATATAACAGGCACTAACTATCAGGTAGGCAGCGGATTTGAATTGATGTATGAGGCCAACTTAACAGCAGATTACGCAAGTTACGGCAATTATGCTGTGGTAACCAGCGGATCTAACTATGTTGAAAACGATATCATAGTTGTTCCTGGTACTAGTTTAGATGGAACTAGTCCTGCTAATGACCTCACAGTTAGAGTCAGCGTTAGCGGTGGACAGGTACAGTATGTACACGAATTCACAGGTACAGGACAAACCAGTACTTTCAAAATAGCGATCGCAGAGGCCGTAGACTTTGGCGGTGCAGGTTCTTGGAACCTAGAGTACGCTCTAGGTGGAGAAGCATTTGTCTACAAAGCAGACGACCAGTTTGGTTATATATGGAGCAAGGTACTCAGTGCTGGTGGAGTAGATGATACAGAACGTTACTTGTCAGTAGCAGTAGATTCAAACAATGCTATCTATGCCGCAGGCGAAATGATTGCCCGTAACAACGTAGCAGGAGCAGATCTCAACAATATTTGGTGTGCTGTAGTATCCAAGTTCGCCAGTGATGGTACACACGCTTGGACCAAGGCCCTAAACACCACACTTAACGATAGTTATGCCAAGTGTGTGAGTATACAGGGATCTAATACTGTTGTAGTCAGCCACAATTTGCCAATCGACGGCCTAACAGTGGTTACTAAACTTGATGCCGCAGGTAACATCAAGTGGCAGAGAGAAACCAACTCCAATGATGACAGTTCAGTAGCAGTAGACTCTAATGGTGATGTCTATGCTATTGTAGAAGCAACATTTAATGATAGATATGAAAACTGTATCAAGTTAATCAAGCTCAATGCCGCAGGTGAGATAGCCTATCGCAAGTTCTTTGGTACACTGGTCTACGATCTTGGTGGCACTAACGAGTACTTCAAGAATGGACGTAACTTGACACTGGACACAGACAACTTGTATGTGTCAGGTTATACCACAGCCTTTACTAACAACTTTGACAACAGTTTCTTAGTCAAACTACCTAAGTCAGCAGACTGTGAAGGATCTTACAGTGCGTGGGTTCTACAGAATGATATCTACAATGTCAACAAGATTACTACAACAGAAGCCACTACATTTACTCCAGTAGTAGGTGATGGAGAGTTTGAAGACTGGACACCAGACTTTAGTACTAACTGGTACGATCCAAGCAGTAGCGATGAGTACCACACTCTAGCAGAAATAGTAGATCGTGATGGTGGTGCTATTGAATTTGCTGACGGTACACGTCAGACCAGTTCAGCACAGCAGATTCCACAGCGTAAGATTTTCAACGGTGCGGATCATAGACTACAGCCAGAGGATTCAGGTAAGCACATCTTTGTTACTAACAGTGACACTAGTATTGTCGTTCCTTACGATCAAGACAGTCCACTGCCCATAGGATTCACAGTGGTTGTAATTAATGATTCAGGTGGTGTTATAAACATCGACGCCGACGGTGGTGCTATCAATATCAGAAATACCAATGACGGTACTACAGCAACCTACTACGATCTAGCCAGTTATGGTATGGCCACATTGATCAAAGTTGGTGAGAACTATTGGTATATCAGTGGCAACGTTACAATAGACTAAGGACTAGACGATGCCTATAACACAGATATTACTAACAGCAAACGCAGGAGGAGGATCACCGCCACCACCTCCCCCCACTCCAGCCGCAGACTTTACCATTGAATGGTGGCAAAAGGTTGAAAACAACAGCACCAATGCTCGTCCTTGGTCAGTGGGACTTTATCCCACACAGAAGTTGGCCATTAGTTATGAAAGTATGCTTAATGATTATTTCTGGATCAACGACAGTTATATAATGACCACAGTACAGAGCCACATTGGAGCAGGTTGGCGTCACGTGGCCTATGTACGTAGTAGCGGTGTAGTGCGAGGCTACATCGACGGTACACAATATACTGGCAACATCGACAACGGTAGTTTAATCACTGACACCGCTACTCCTTTTTATGTAGGTACAGGTGAAATAGCCGCGGGAACTTACAAGGGTTACATTACAGATCTACACGTAATGAAAGGTGTGGCCAAATACACTAGCAACTTCACTCCGCCAACTACCTATCAACTCACTGGTCAAACTGGCAGCGTGTTCTTGTTGCCTGCTAACGGTGCTGGCAGTGGATTTGATACTATAGGGGGCAAGAGTCCTGCTAGTGTAACTGGTACTGTTACTGCGTCACCAGATGTACCATTCGCTGCCCAAAGTCCAGTAGTGACTAATGTCCTAAATCCTTTTAATATTACAAATTCTGAATTATTTATTGACAGAACCTTGACCCCTGCCATAGATAATGTTCAAGCAGGATGGACCTTTGTGTCTGCTAACTATGCTGGAACAGTGACTTCTTCAGTGATTGGACTAGACGAAACTTATCGTAACATAACACTGTCTATCACCAGCGGCGCTATGGATAATTCAACAGGCACGTTCAGCCCTCCAACCTTGACCAGTTACTATTTTGACGGTTCAAGTTATTTCTACTATAACAATGGCGGCACTTGGGCTATGGATCTGTAATGTACACACAGAGCAGTATCGCAGTTGATGAGGGTATCGCTGAAGAAGTTGTTAAACTCTACAGAGACCTAGACAATGCTCGCGGTGGACAGTACGGTACTTGGCACAGTCGCAGGATAAAGACAAATCCTTATCCTTGGTTTGAAAGTACTTTTAATCGTGTGGCGGCGGCGGCGGGCGATTTACGTATAGACGAATGGTGGTTTAACTGTGGCGAACCTGGTGACGAATATCGCTGGCACAGTCATACTCCATATCTGTGGAGCGGTGTGTTATACATACAAACACCAAAAGATTGTGGTGCTATAGAGTTTAGGCACAAAGAAGCACACGAAACGGTACAGCCCCGTGTGGGCGATTTTTTGCTATTTCCTGGCACACTGGCACATAGAGTTTTGAAGAATCAAAGTACTGATTTTAGAATTAGTGCTGCGTTCAATTTTAAACGGTAAATATCAATTATGAGAGCAACCGAAATTATTAGAGGACTTCTAGATATCATAG
>JACCDP010388896.1_pt1 | contig 17593 bp, 15 predicted proteins | sample 7445841 | NCBI WGS metagenome assembly JACCDP01 (sample SAMN15323441, study PRJNA562643) | freshwater metagenome | isolation source: river surface water | place: USA:Blue River Watershed | collected 2017-08-17
ACGCGTACCGCGCCGAGCTGACCGAGAACCTGCGGGAGATGAAGTTCACGCAGATGGTGCTCCGTCCCCGCATCGAGGTGCGTGAGGACGAGGTGCAGGACGCCTATCGGCGTGCCACCAAGGACTCCCCGACGCGCACGCACGTGCAGGCGTTGTTCCTGGCGTGGCCTGCCGACGAGGCGGGCCGGGCGGCGGTCGTCGCGCGTGCCGAGGCGCTTCGCACCCAGGCGCAGTCCGGAACGGACTTCGCGGAGCTCTCCCGCGCCCATGATCAGGGCCCGTTCGGCGCCCAGGGCGGGGAGATGGGCACGTTCGGGCCCGGCGAGCTCGTTCCCTCGCTCGAGACGGCCGTGCAGGCCACCGCGACGGGCGCCGTGAGCGCGCCGGTGGCGTCGGAGCGCGGCGTGTTCCTCCTGCGGGTCGCGGGTCGTTCGGCGGGGGGCGCGGAGCTCGAGACGATGCGTCCGAAGCTCGTCGAGGCGATCACCTCGTCGCACATCGACGAGGAGCGCGAGCGATGGTTTCAGCAGGCACGTCGCGAGGCGAGCGTGCGCGTGCTCCTCGACGGCGCGCCCGGACCGGGCGCACCGTAGGCACCATGCGCGCACGTCCCCCGCTCGTCCTGACGCCCGGGGATCCGCGCGGCATCGGCCCGGAGGTCGCGATCGCCGCGCTTCGTCAGGCGACGCACGACGTCGTGCTGCTCGGGCACGTCCCGACGCTGCGCGCGCTCGCCCCCGAGCTCGCCGTGGTCACGACGCTGGCCGCGGGCGGGCCGCGTCTCCGGGCGATGTCGTTGCCGGAGTCCGACGAGCCGGACGAGGTCGTCGCGCTGCGCGTGGCGGTCGACGCGTGCCTGTGCGGGCGCGCGCGCGGGCTCGTCACGGGTCCGATCCACAAGGCGAGGCTGGCGGCGCGCGGGTTTCCGCACCCCGGGCACACGGAGTTCCTCGGGGAGTTGTGCGGGGTCGAGGCGCCCGTCATGGCGTTCGTGGGCGGGGAGGTTCGCGTCGCGCTCGTCACCGTGCACCTTCCGCTCCGGGAGGTCGCGGCGGCCGTCACGCGCCCGCGCGTGCTGCACGTGATCCGCACGGCGCACGCGGCGCTCGTCGCGCAGCTCGGGATCGTCGCGCCGCGGATCGCCGTGTGCGGGCTCAACCCCCACGCCGGCGACGGCGGGCTGCTCGGGTCGGAGGAGCAGGACGCGATCGCACCGGCCATCGCGGACGCGCGCGCGCTCGGCATCGACGCCCGCGGACCCGTCTCCGCCGAGACGGCGTTTCACGACGCCGCGTCGTCCGACCTCATCGTCGCGATGTACCACGATCAAGGGCTCGCCCCGCTCAAGCGGGTGGACTTCGGGCGCTCGGTGAACTGGACGCTCGGCCTGCCCATCGTGCGCACGAGCGTCGATCACGGCACCGCGGACGATCTCGTCGGGACGGGGAGGGCGCGGCCGGACGGCATGCTCGCGGCGCTTGCGCTGGCGGAGCGCCTCACCGCGTAGCGTCGCAGGCGAGCTCGGGGTCCCACTGCACCCAGCGTTCGGGGGCGTCCCCGAAGGCGCGACAGTCGGCGAACCGGTCTCCGTCGCGCACGTGGATCACGCCGGCGAGGCCGGGTTGGTCGCACGGGAACGCGGTGCGGGCACCGGGTGCGGCATCGCGCCAGTCGGCCGCCACGTCCAGCGCGACGACGAGGCGGTCGGTGCTCCCGTCCTGCGCCGCGGACACCGACGCGAGCGTATGCCGTTCGCGGTAGACCCCATCCACGCTCCAGTCGAGCACGGCACCGGTGGCCCATCCCTGCGTGCGGACGTCGAACGTCCAGCGGGGGGCGTCGCCGTCGCACGTCACCTCGAGCGCGTCGATGACGGGCGCGGCGGTGTCGAGCGTCTCCGGCGGGTCCGTCGGTCGGGGCACGCAGGCACTGAACGCGACCAGGATCGTCGCGTAGCTGCGGCTTCCCCTGGGGCGGAGGGGGACACCCCCTCTGTTGCACGACGCCCCGCCCCGCCTCCGCCGCGGTGTCAGCATCGTCAGCGCGACGCCGACCAGGTGCCGCCCGCGGTGGCGCAGCTCGCCGCGGCGTCGGCGATGCCGGTGTAGTAGTAGACGGTCGCGTCCACGTCGTAGTCGTCGGCAGCGTCCGCCTCGCCGTCGATGGCGCAGCGGCCGGTCACCCGGTTGGTGCTCGGGCAGGACCCGGCGGCGTAGGAACCCGCCACGGTGCCGAAGTGGGTGTTGCACCACGACGCGGCGCGGTTGTAGTTCACGAACTCCACGCAGAGCTTGCGCGCGGTCACGTTGCAGCTCGTCACGACGTCCGCGGAGGTGGACGTGCCCGTGTCGGTCCCGGGGCCGACCCAGGCGCCCGTGTCCATCGTGTTGTCCGTGGCGGTCGCGGTGGTCGTGCCCGTCGTGGTGGATCCGGCGGCGGAATCCTTGCCCCCGGTGCAGGCGGTGAGCGCGAGGGCGACGAGAGCGAGCGGCATGGGGTCTCCGGGATGGCCGGCGCGTAACGACCGCCTCCGTGCCGCGTCAACGCGGTGGCGGTATGCAAGAACGCGAAACCCCGGCGGGAGACCCGCCGGGGTTGCGTGTGAACCCAGGAAGGTTCAGGGGGTCCAGGTGCCGCCGGCGCCGGTGCACATCGTCGCACCGTTCGCGCTGCCGTAGTAGAACGCGGTCGCGTCGACGGTGTAGTCGTCGGTGGCGTTCGCGTCGCCGTCGATCGCGCAGGAGCCGGCGACGCGGCCCTCCATCGCGCAGGGGCCAGCGGCGTGCACGCCGGTCGCGGTGCCGAAGTTGGTGGTCGAGCACCACGAGGCGGAGTCCGCGAAGTTCACGAACTCGACGCAGAGGTTGAGGGCGGACACCGTGCAGCTCGTCACGACGTCGGTGGTGCCGGTGCCGGTCGAGGTGTCGGTGGCCGTCGCGGTCGCCGTCTCGGTGGCCGTCGCGGTCGCGGTGGCGGTCGCCTCGGCGCCGGTGTCAGCGGAGTCCTTGCCGCCGGTGCAGGCCGCGAGGGTGAGGGACGCGAGGATGAGGAACTTGTTCATGATGGTCTCCTTGGAAGGCGGGCGCCGTATACAACGAGTGCGCGCGGTACGCAAGTGGGTCGTCCGAAGATTTTCGCGTCGTGAGCGGGCGGCGTGAAAAACAGAAACTCCCGGCCGCAGCCGGGAGTTTCGTGGGTTCCGCGCCTACGCGCGATCAGAGCGTGGCGTACGTGCCGTAGGCGTTCGTGCACGCCGTCTGCGCCGCGGTTGGCGTGATGGGGGCGTAGTAGTACACCACCGCGTCGGCGTCGTAGTCATCCCCGGAGACGGAGCCCGGGATGGTGCACGTGGCGAACGCACCGGAGGCGCAGCCCGCGTTGTTGTACTCGGTCGTGATGCCGTCGCCGGCGTACTGGGTGCCGATGGCGGAACACCACGCCTGGGTGTCCGCGTAGTCGGTGTACTGCACGCAAATCTCGAACCCGTCCCACTCGCAGGAATCGGTGGTGCTGACCGTGCCCGTGCCCGTGCCGGTCGAGGTGTCGGTACCGACGCCGCTGTCGCCGGCGGGCATGGCGCATGCCGTGAGGGCCGCGAGGGAGAGGACGAGGAGGTTCTTCATGATGTGTCTCCGGGGGTTGCCGCGGTAGTCTACCGCACGCGCGGGGGCGTCGCAAGCGCTCATGCGTGCCCCTCCTCGGCTTGTTCGCGGGCGGCCTCCGCGGCGCGGCGCTCCCGGAACAGGGTGCGCTCGATGCGGTCCAGGAGAACGTCGCAGCCCTCACCGGTGACGGCGCTGACCGCGAGCGCATCCCACGCCGTCGCGAGCGATCCGGTGCGCTCCGGGTCGGCGCGGTCGGCCTGGTTGAGCACCACGAGCGTGGGGGTGTCGGCGGCGTCGAGGCTCTTGAGCACCGCGTCCACGGCCTGCTTGTGCAGCTCGACCTCCTCGTCGCCCGCGTCGAGCACGTGCAGGAGCAGGTCCGCCTCGAGGGCCTCGTCGAGGGTGCTGCGGAACGCGTGCACGAGGTCCTTCGGCAGGTCGCGGATGAACCCGACCGTGTCCGTGAGGATGATCTCGCGGTCCTCGGGGAAGCGCATGCGGCGCGAGGTCGGATCGAGCGTGGCGAAGAGCTTGTCCGCCGCCTCGACGCGGCTCTGCGTCATGCGGTTGAGCAGCGTGCTCTTCCCGGCGTTGGTGTACCCGACGATGGCGACGAGGGGCAGCCCCACGCGCTTGCGTCGGTTGCGCCGCATGGCGCGTTCCCGCGCGATTTCCTCGAGCTGGCGTTGCAGCCGCGTCTCCCGCTCGTCCGCGCGGCGGCGGTTGATCTCGAGCTTCGTCTCGCCGGGGCCGCGTCCGCCGATGCCGCCGGTGAGGCGGCTCATGGCCGTGGGCATGAGCGCCAGGCGCGGCTTGCGGTAGCGGAGCTGCGCGAGCTCGACCTGGAGCTTGCCCTCGCGGGTCGAGGCGCGCTGGCTGAAGATGTCGAGGATGAGCTGCGTGCGATCCAGGACCTTGATGTCCGTCTCGGTCGCGATGTTGCGGAGCTGACTCGGGCTGAGCTCCTGGTCGAACACGAGGACGCTCGCGTCGAGGTGCATGCATCGCAGCACGATCTCCTCGAGCTTCCCGCTGCCGACGACCGTTCGTCCGTCCAGCGCCTTTCTCACCTGGAGCACCGCGTCGACGACGTGCAGGCCGGCCGTGTCCGCCAGGCGCCCGAGCTCGTCGAGCGAGCGCTTCGCGGCCCGCGCGGAGTCCGTGGTGACGCTGATCAGCACCGCGTTCTCACGCCCCTTGACCCCGCGTGTCGCGGCGACGGAGCGGAACTGCCCCTCGAGGTCGCGGATGAAGGCGCCGAAGTCGTCCTCCCACCCGTGCACGCCGGTCAGGCGCTCGACGCGGTGCGGCGCGCCGCTGCCGGGCGGGAGCAGGTGCGCGAACTCGACGGGCCCCGGGAGTCCGTCGGGCAACGCCTGGACCACGACGATGGCGTCCAGGCGCAGCAGCGCGAGGTCGGTGAGGTCGTCCTGGCTCAGGCTCTCGCTGCGCAGGTGCGTGTGCAGGAGGCGCAGGCCACGGAAACGCGCGGTCGCGCCGCGCTCTCGGCCGAGGTCGGGAATGAAGAGCTGGTGGGCATCCCCGACGATGACGCGATCGACGACGCCGAGGCGGTCGACGAGCAGACCGACCTGGCGCCCGCAGGCGCGGGACACCTCGGTCAGGCGACGCGCGAGCTCGGGGGTGATCCAGCGCTGTCCGGGGACACGCCGCTCGTAGAGGGCTTGCAGCGCGCGGGCCTGGGCGGGCTTGAGGCCTTCGGTATTGCCGTGGAGCGTCTCGATGGTCTACTCCCTGGAGGTCGTGGTGGCTGCGGCGAGCATGCCGGGCACGTCGATGCCGAGGGCGCCGCGCAGCTCCTCGGAGAGGGTCACCGCGCGCCGCGCGGTCGCGCCGTCCTCGCGGGGCAGCACGGTCACGCGGTCGATGCGCACGTCCTGGATGGTCGACACCATCCGCTCGAGCGTCGCGTGGAACTTCTGGACGAGGAAGATGTCGCGCGCGGCGTCGCCGCCGGACTTCCACGTGGCGATCATCTGGTCGAGCACGCTCGCGGTGGCGCGGCCGTCCTCGACGATCTTCGCCGACGCGCCGCGGGCCTCGGCGACGGCGGCCTCCATGCTCGCCTGCGCCGGCGCGATCACGTCCGCCTCGAGCTGGCGACGGACCTGTTCGACGCGCGCGGCCTGGGCGCGAAGCTCGGCCTCCGCGCGTGCGACGGCGGATTCGACCTGGCCCCGTGCCTCGGCGATGAGGGCCTCTCGGCGGGCGAGCGTCTCCGCCACGCGACGCTCGGTCTCGGCGCGAAGGATCTCGATCTCCGACTGCATCTCGCTCACGCGGGCACGCTCACGGTTGCCGGCGTCCTGGATCGTCGCCTGCGACTTGGCGTTCGCCTCGGCGATCGCCGAGCGCGCGACGAGGTCGGCGGAGCTCTTGCGGCCGATGCTCTTGAGATAGCCCTTGTCGTCCGCCACGTGCTGGATCTTCAGCGTGTCCAGCATCAGGCCGAGCTTGGTGAGGTCGTGCTCGGCCTCCTCGAGCAGCTTCTCGGCGAAGCTGATCTTGTCCTCGTTGACCTGCTCGGGCGTGAGCTGGCTGAGCACGCCGCGCAGGTTGCCCTCCAGCGTGTCCTTGGCGATCTGCATGACCGCCTTGCGGTCATAGGCGAGGAAGCGCTCGAGCGCGTTGTTCAGCACCGGCTCGTGGCCGGCGATCTTCACGTTCGCCACGCCCTGCACGGTGAGGGGGACGCCGCCCTTGGAGTAGGCGTTGGAGACGCTGACCTCGATGATCATGTTCGTCAGCTCGATGCGGTCCACCGTCTCGAGCAGCGGGATGCGGATGCTGCGGCCGCCCTTCACGACGCGGTAGCCGACCGTCCGTCCGTTCACGAGGCGCGGGGCGCCGGAGAACACCAGGACCTCGTTGGGACCGCAGATGTAGAGGAGGTTCTTCAGGATGAGCACGAGGATCACGGCGGCGACCGTGCCCACGAGCCCGAGCGCGAGGACCGAGGCGACGACGTTCATGGACGAGTCTCCGTGACGCGGGCGACGTTGCGGGCGAGGACGGCGGGCAGGTCGACGCCGGTGGTGCGCCGCATCTCCTCCAGCACCTGCGCGACCGCCGCGGGGTAGCCCGAGACGTAGTGGGCGAGGGCGCGGCCGTCTCCGCGGTCCACGAGGTTGACCTCGCCCACCTCGACGGTGCGCACGCGCTCGACCACCGTGGCGACGACGTTCTCGAGCTGCTGGATCAGGAAGATGTCCTGGGCGTCGTCCCCGGCGCGTGCCCACGCCTCGGTGAGGATCTGCAACGCCTCGGCGCCTGCGCGGCCGTTCTCCGCGATGGCGGCGGCCTCTCCGCGGGCCTTGAGCGCCTCGGCCTTCTGCTGCGCCTGCGCGGGAAGCACGACGTCGGCCATCAGGCGCGTCTCCTCGACCTGCTTGCGCAGCTCCTGCAAGCGCTGCTCCGCCTGGGAGCGGGATTCCGCGGCGAGCTGCACGGTGCGCTCCTCCTCGGCCTTGGCGCGCGATTCGAGTTCCGCGCGGACGCGGCGGACCTCGTTCTGCTTCTGCGCGATGCGGGCGTCCGCCTGCTCGGATGCGACGCGGCCCGCCTGGTTGGCGAGCGCCTCCGCCTGCTCGGATTCGCTGCGGGCGTTGCTCTCCGCGATGTCCGCGACCATCAGCACGTTGGCGATCTGCTGGCGGCTGATGCTGTCGAGGTACTTCACGTCGTCGTAGACGTTGAGGACGCGGAGCGTGTCGAGTTGCAGCCCGAGCTTGCGCAGGTCCTCCTCGGCCTCGTCGATGAGCGCGTTGGCGAACTTCAGGCGGTCCTGGTTGACCTCCTCCGGCGTCAGCGTCGCGAGCACGCCTCTCAGGTGGCCTTCGAGGGATTCCTTCGCAACCCTTCGGATCTCCTTGGAGTCCGACCCGAGAAAACGCTCCACGGCATTCATGATGATGTGCGGGTCGCTCGACACCTTCACATTCGCGATGGCGTGCACCGTGAGCGCGATGCCGCCCTTGGAGAAGGCGTTGGCGACGTGCAGATCGAGGGGCATCGCCCCGAGGTCGATGCGGTCCACGCGCTCGATGAGCGGGATGCGGAAGGCGCGCCCGCCGAACACGAGGCGGTAGCCGACCTCGCTGCCGTCGGCCATCGTGCGCTTCCGGCCCGAGAAGATGAGCACCTCGTTGGGTCGTCCGATGAACAGGAACTGCTTGAGCAGGCTGATCAGCAGCAGGAGCGCGAAGGCCCCCGCGAGGCCGACGCACACCGCCGAGGCGAGGGTCGAAGCAAGGCTGTCCACGGCGACTCCGAGGGTCAGTGGGGCGAGGGGTGGGACGGGGCGAGCGGGGTGATCTCGGCGCACCCGTCGCGCACCTCGACGACGAGCACGCGGGCGCCCCGCGCGATGGGGGCATGCTCGCGGGTGGAGGCGAACATCTCGATGTGCTGGCCCTGGTGGGCGATGCGGACCTTCCCCGGGCGTTCGGGCGCGACGGTGAGCACCACGTCGGCCTCCTTCCCGGCGAGGGAGCGGGTGTCGAGCGCGCTGTTCACGGTGCCGGCCGCGAGGATGCGGAACGACCACCACGCGCCGACCCCGATGATGCCGCCCGTCGGGATCGACAGCGCCAGGCGCCACGGGACGGAGAGGCCGATGGCGTGCAGCAGGAGGCCGGTCCCGCCGAACGCCGCGAGGAAGAACGTCCAGAAGCGCAGGGAGCCGAGCACGGCGAGCGCCGCCGACGCGTCCACCCCGTGCGCGAGGTCGCCGGGTTCCGCGTGGTGGGCGTCGACGTCCTTGTCGAGTCCCGCCGCGGAGAACACCAGGAGCGCCCCTCCGAGGGTGAGCGCGGCGACGTGGAACCACAGGAGGGTCATGGGTCGCGCCGTAACCCGTGCCGCGCCAGCATCGACCAGCCGGCGATGAGCGCCAGACCGCCGATCGGCGTGACGGCGCCGAGCGCGGGGATGTCGAGCAGAACGAGCAGGTAGAGGCTTCCCGCGAAGATCGCCGTGCCGACGCAGATGGCGTTCCGCGCGCCCGGGACCGGATCCCCGGCGAGGGCGAGCGCGAGCAGGACGACGGCGTGGAGCAGCAGCATGCGGCTCGCGGTCTCCCACGTGGCGAGCCGGGCGTCCGGAACCCGGTCGCGCAGCGCGTGGGCGCCGAACGCACCGCCCGCGACCCCGAGGGCGCCGAGGACGCCTGCGAGCGCAAGGCCGGGGGCAGGTGTGGCGCGCGACATGCCGGCTGGTAACGCGCGCGGGTTGCGGTGCCCCACTCGCGCGGCATAGGTGGCGGCGTCTTGTAGGAGCGCGCGTCATGGCTTCGTGGAACGTCAGCAGCAGCGGCAAGTCCGTCACCGTGGAGGCTGGCAACTGGCTCGGGGCGCTCAGCGCGGCCTTGCCGCAGCTCGGCCTTCAGCAGGGTGCCCTCGGGCGCCTGGTGTGCTCGATCCTCGAAGGGGGCGGCGCGGAGGCCGAGGATCCGGTCACCGGCACGAAGGTGCGCATCGTCCCGGCGGGCACGGAGCCCGTCGCGGCGTCGTCGACCGATGACGTGCTCGGGAGCGACCGTGCCGCCAGCGAGCTCGTCGCGGATGTGGGTGACGCGCCGCGTCCGCCGCCGCAGCCTGTGCGCGAGGCGGACATCGACCGCATGGTCGAGCTGTTCGAGCGTTGCGCGGAGATCTCCGCGGCCACGGACATCCGCGGTGCGTGCGATCAGGCGTTGAAGGTGCTTCATGAGCTCGTTCCCGCCGACGCGGGCGCGGTCTTGCTCCAGACCCGCAGCGGGGAGCACCTCCGCTTCGCCTCGGCGGTCGGTCCGGCCGCCGCCCGCGTGCTGGACACCACCATCCCCGCGCGCGACGGGATCGCCGGCTTCTCGCACGACTTCATCATGGGCGTGGTCATCGAGGACGCCCGCGCGGACGAGCGTCACTACAGCCAGGTCGACAAGCAGACGAAGTACCAGACCAAGGGGATCCTCTCGGTCCCGGTGCGGACGCCGGACGGCGCTTCCTACGGCTGCATGCAGCTCCTCAATCCTCCGCGCCGCTTCGGCGCGGAGGATCTGGAGGTCGCGGAGACCGTGAGCAACGCGCTCGGGGCGTGGCTCCAGACGGCGATGCTCTGAGCTGAACACGAGAAATCGGTAGCGGACATTTGTTGTCCGCCCGGGGCTTGCCCTTCCGTGAGGCTGGACGTATGTTCAGTCCATGGTTCGGCAACCCCTCTCGTTGGAGACGCTGCGGGAGCGCTACGGAGCGTCCGGTCTGCGTTCCGCGCGGCTGCGCGAGGCCGGGCTGGCCTGCGGCGTGCCTGCGCTGGAGCATTGGTTGGGGCCGTGGGCCCGTCCGGGGCTGATCGAGGTCGCGGGGCCGCCCGGGAGCGGTCGGCTGGCCCTCGTCCTTCCGGCGCTCGCGGCGTTGCGGCAGGCCGGGGAGGCCGTGTGTGTCGTCGATGCCTCCGGGGAGCTCCACCCGGGCGGTGTCTCCGTGGACGGGGACGGGCGGGTCGTGTGGGTGCGTCCCGGTGGGGTGCGGGCCGCATGGGCCGCGGAGCAGGTCGCACGCTCCGGGGCCGTCGGGGCCGTGCTCCTCGTCGGGACCCCCCGCCTGGGGCGCGCGGGGCTCCGGCTCTCCCGTGCGGCGGAGGCCGGCCGTTGCTCGGTGTTCTCGGTCGTCGAAGGGAGTGACCCGGCGCTGCCCGCGACCTGTCGTCTCCTCGTGGAGGGATGGGAGGGAGAGGAGGGGCTTCGGGTCCATTGCGTCCAGCACCGGCGAGGTCGTGCCGGCGAGCGGAGGGTCGTGGCGCTCCGTGCGGAGGCGCCCTCCGCGGGGCGCGTGCTCGCCTTTCCGACGCGGAGGCACGGGTGACGCCGTGTCGGTGGGGATTCCTGGGCATCCACCTGCCGGGCTTCGTGCTGGAGCGTGGCGGATGGGGCCCGGACACGCCCGTCGTGGTCGTGGCGGCGAAGCGCGGGACTCCGCGGGTCGTGGCGACGAGCGAGCGTGCGGGGACGCTGGGGCTGTCTGCGGGCATGGGTCTCGCCACCGCACGCGCGCTGGTCCCCGACGTGCGAGTCGAGACGATGGATGCGGAGGGCACACGCCAGGACCTGCGCGCGCTCGGGGGGCTCCTCGAGCGCCATGGGGTGCTCGTGCGGGTCGAGCCGCCCGATGGTCTCTGCCTCGAGGCGCCTCCGGGGGTCGGCCCCGCGTTGCGCGCGGAGCTCGAGGGGTTCGGGCACCGCGTGCGGATCGTGCATGCTCCCGGGCCGGAAGTGGCGCTCCTCCTCGCGCGGAGCCTGGAACACGACGCGGTGGTCGCTGCGGAGGCGCTGCCGGGGGTCCTCGCGCCGCTGTCGATCGACGTGCTCGACCTGCCCGGGGAGCTGCGCGCGGATCTCGACCTCGCGGGAATCCGGACCTGCGGCGCCTTTGCGCGTCTTCCCGCCGCGGTGCTCGTGCGTCGCCACGGTGCAGGTGTCGCGGAGCTGCACGCGCGGGCACGGGGGGAGCCGGTGCCGCAGGTCCCGGTGGCGCCGCTCGTGGTGCGTCCGTTGGAGGCGCTCCGTCATCGCGCCGACCTGCCGGAGCCGGTGGAGCAGCTCGAAGCGGTGCTGTTCGTGGTGCACGCGCTCCTGCGGGACCTTGCCCGGGAGCTGGTCCAGGGTGGGCGCTCCGCGGTGCGGCTCGAGCTCACGCTGGAGTTGGAGGGGGAGAGCCCGAGCGTCCACGTGAGCGTGCGTCTAGGGCGCCCCGGACGCAGCGCGGAGAGGCTCTTTCCGCTGGTGCGCGCCCGCCTGGAACACGTGCGTCTCCAGGCACCGGTCACGGGCGTGGAGCTCGGGCTGTGTGGCGACGTGGCCCACGAATCCGTGCAGCTCGGCCTTCTGGACCGACCGGAGGCGCAGGAGCCCCTCCCGGAGGTGTGTGCGCGCCTGCAGGATGCCCTCGGGACCGACGGCGTGGGGGTGTGGGAGCCGTGCAGCAGCTGGACGCCGGATGCCGAATGGCGCTTTTGCCCCTGGCCCTCGGCCGAGCAGGCGCCGGAGGAGGCCGGAGCGCCCCCGCCGCGGCCCGATCCCGCGGAGGCTCACGTCGCGCCGACGGTGACCCGGCCGCGTCCGGCGATCCTGTGCCGCGAGCCCGTCGTGATGCGGGTTCGCTGCGATCCGCAGGAGCGCCCCGCGGCGATCCAGCTCGGCGGCTCCTGGCTGGGGGTCCTGCACGCCGACGGCCCCGAGCGGCTGGTGGGTGGCCGGGAGGGACGCGACGGTCTGCCCGGTTGGACGCGGGACTACTGGATCGTCGCGTTGGGGGAGCGTCGCGCGTGGGTCTTCCGCACCGGAGAGTCCTGGTTCCTGCACGGCTGGTTCGACGCCGGGGTGGCCGGGGCGTTGCGGGGCCGGCCCGAGGCCCCGCCCCAGACGCGGTCACAGCGTGCGGGGACGCCCGTGGCCCACGTCGAGCTCCTCGCGCGGTCGTACTTCAGCTTCCGTGAGGGTGCGTCGTCTCCCGAGGCGCTGGTGGCGCGCGCGCAGGCGTTGGGGTTGGCGGGCATGGCGCTCACCGATCGGGACGGGCTCTACGGGAGCGTGGCCTTCCACAAGGCGGTGCGTGCGGGGAAGCCGGGGTTTCGTGGGCTCCACGGGGCGCTCGTCGCGGTGCGGGTACCCGTCGGTTCCGAGCGGGGCGGGGAGACGACGCTGCGCTCGCTCGGCGTGCTCGTGCGCGATGGGGGGGGCTGGTCCCGTCTGTGCCGCTGGATCGGGGAGGCGCGTGCGGAGGATCGGGACCATCCGTCGCTTTCCTTCGCCCGGGTTCGCGAGGACACCGAGGGGTTGATCCTTCTGCCGCGCGGCGACTGGTCCGCGCCGCACCTCGCGGAGCTGCGGGAAGTCGCCCCCGACCGGGTCTACCGTGCGGTGTCCCGCAGCCTCGCCCCCGGGGAAGAGGCGCGGGTCGGCGCGTGGGTCGACGAGGCCGCCTCCGTCGGAATCCCCGCGGTGGCGGTCGGGGACGTGCTGGCCCACGACTCCTCGCGCGGGGACCTGCTCGACGTGCTCACCTGCATCCGCCGCGGGACCACGTTGGCGCGCGCGGGGCGGCTCCTCGCGCCGAACGCCGAGCGCTACGTGAAGTCGCCGGAGGAGATGGGGCGGCTGTTCCGGGCCTGGCCGGAGCTCGTGGAGCGGACCCTCGAGATCGCGGAGAGGTGCACGTTCTCGATGGAGTCGCTCACCTACGTCTACCCGCACGAGGTCGTTCCCGGTGGGGGAGGCGAGGGCGGCTACACCCCCCTGGGCTGGCTGCGGGAGCTCTGCCGTCGGGGGCTCCATGCCCGCTATGCCGGACGTCCGCCCGTCGCGGTGGCACGTCAGGTCGACTACGAGCTCGCCATCATCGAGCGACTCGGCTTCGCCTCCTATTTCCTGACCGTGCACGACATCGTGCGGTTCGCCCGGGAGCGCGGGATCCTGTGCCAGGGGCGCGGCAGCGCGGCCAACTCCGCGGTGTGCTTCGTCCTGGGCGTCACCTCGGTGGATCCGGCGCACCAGTCGCTGCTCTTCGAGCGGTTCCTCTCGGAGGAGCGGGGGGAGCCGCCCGACATCGACATCGACTTCGAACACGAGCGCCGGGAGGAAGTGCTCCAGTACGTCTACGAACGCTACGGTCGCGACCGCGCCGCGATGGTGAACGAGGTGATCCGCTGGCGGGGACGCTCGGCCGTGCGGGACGTGGGGCGTGCGGTGGGGCTCGACGCCGAGCGCGTCGAACACCTGGCCCGCGTCCTCGACCACGGGCGCCGGGGACCGCCCGATCCCGTGCGCCTGCGGGAGGTGGGGCTCGATCCCGCGGATCCGCGCGTGGAGCACATCCATGCGATGTGCGCACAGCTGCAGGGGGCCCCCCGTCACACCTCCATCCACGTCGGTGGCTTCGTGATCTCCGACCCGCCCCTGTGCGACCGCGCGCCCATCGAGCCCGCGCGCATGGAGGGGCGCACGGTGCTCCAATGGGACAAGGACGACGTGGACACGCTCGGGTTCGTGAAGGTGGACCTGCTGGCGCTCGGGATGCTCACGGCCCTGCGTCGCGCCTTCGACCACGTACGGGCGTTCCACGGGGTCCAGCTCGATCTCGCGACCGTCCCGCGCGAGGATCCGGCGGTCTACGCGTTGCTCTGCGCGGGCGACTCGACGGGGGTCTTCCAGGTGGAGAGCCGCGCGCAGCAGGGCATGCTCCCGCGGTTGAAGCCCCGGTGCTTCTACGATCTCGTCGTGGAGACGGCGATCGTGCGGCCGGGCCCGATCCAGGGCGGGATGGTCCACCCCTACCTGCGTCGTCGCGCCGGGGAGGAGGAGGTGTCCTACGTGGATCCGCGCCTGGAGCCCATCCTCGCGCGGACGCTCGGAGTTCCGATCTTCCAGGAGCAGGTCATGGCGATGGCCGTGGCGGTGGGCGGATTCACCCCGGGAGAGGCCGACCAGCTGCGGCGTGCCATGGGCGCCTGGCGACGCCGCGGAAACCTCGGGCCCATCGGGGAGAGGCTCCGCGCCGGGCTGCACGCGAACGGGATCCCCGAGGCCTACGCAGCCCAGATCTTCGCGCAGATCCAGGGCTTCGCGGAGTACGGGTTCCCCGAGTCGCACGCCGCTTCGTTCGCGCACCTGGTCTACGTGTCCGCATGGCTGCGCACGCACCATCCGGCGGCGTTCTGCGCGGCGCTGCTCGACAGCCAGCCGATGGGCTTCTACGCGCCCCGCTCGTTGGTCGCGGATGTCCAGCGCCACGGGGTCGAGGTGCGTCCGGTCGACGTGCGGGCCTCGTCGTGGGATTGCTCGCTGGAGGCGGGCGCCGACGGGCCCGCGTTGCGGCTCGGGCTGCGCATGGTGCGGGGTCTGGGCGCCGAGGAGGGACGGCGGGTGGTGGCGGCGCGTCACGTCCGCGATTTCTCGGGGCTGTCGGATCTCGCGCGCCGTGCCGGGCTCGGGCGGGGCGTGCTGCGCCGCCTTGCCCGCGCCGGTGCGCTCGACGGGCTCCTGGGGGGAGCCGAAGGGTCGTGCCGCACGGCAGCGTGGGCGGTCGGGGCACTCGGGACCGAGCTTCTCGCAGGGTTGGAGCCGTCCCTCGACGTGGACCTCCCGCCGATGGAGCCGTTCGAGGCGCTCCGCGAGGCATACAGCGCCGTCGGTCTCGCGGTGGAGGGGCATCCCCTCGGGATCGTGCGGGCCGAGCTGGCACGGGAGGGGATCGTCCCCCTCTCGGGGCTCTCGGGGCTCGCCCACGGCGCCCGCGTGGAGATCGCCGGGCTCGTGGCGCACCGGCAACGTCCCTCGACGGCCTCAGGGGTCGTGTTCCTCGGGTTGGAGGACGAGACCGGAACGGCCAACGTGGTGGTGTGGCCGACGCTCTACGAGCGGCGCCGAAGCGTGGTCCGCGGGGAGCCGTGCATCCGGGTTTCCGGGCTCGTGCAGCGTCAGGGGGGCGCGATCAGCGTGCTCGCGCAGGGGGTGCGCGCCTTGCCGCAGGTCCCGCGTCTACCCGCGCGGAGCCGGGACTTCCGATGAGGGCCCCCGTCCGCGCGAAGCGGCCCTACCCGCCTTCGACGATCCAGTCGTCCTCGTCGTCCCAGTCGTCGTCTCCGTCGTCATCGTCCTCGTCGTCTTCGTCGTCGTCCTCATCCTCTTCCTCGTCGTCGTCCGAATCCGAGGCGTCCTCGTCGTCCTCCTCGGAGTCCCCGTCCTCCTCCTCGTCCCAGTCGTCCTCCTCGTCATCCTCGAAGACGTCGTCGTCATCGAAGTCGTCGTCCTCGAAGACCTCTTCGTCGTCGGCGGGGTCGTCGTCGAACGCATCGTCGGACGGGGTCGCGAGCAGGCGGGTCGGTCGGAAGTCGAGAAGGTCCGTCGTCATGCGGAATCCTCTATCCCGCAGCCGCGCGGATGTGCCGAAGGAACGTCCGCGTACGCGCCCATGCGCAGGCGTCCTCGGCCACGCCCGCGGCATCCAGGCCCGGATAGGTGAACAGGAGCGTCGAGGCCGGCAGACCGGACAGCTTCTCCGCGAGCGCCTCCACGTGGCTGTGCGGCACCTCGGCGTCCGCCTCCGCGAAGTGGCCGAGCCACGGGCAGCCCAGCCCCGTGAACAGGTCCAGCGGCTGCGCGGGACGCCCGGCATCCAACGTGCCGTGCAGGATACGGCCGTGGACCTCCACGACCGCGGACCAGCCGACCGACGCGCTGCCCGCCAGACGCGACGCGAGCCCGGCCTCCGGCCCGATGCCGACGGCCACGTGCGGACCGCTCCGTCCGACGGTCCGGCGTGCGGCGACGAGCGCCGCGAGCGCCTCGGCATCCGCGCGGAACGGCCCTTGCACCGGTCGCACGAACCAGCCGTCCCCGGCGAGTTGCGCCGCGTAGGTCCGGGTCGTCGCGGCGAACGGCGGATCCGCGAGGAGCACGACGACGCCGCCATCGGCAGGGGGACGGGCCGGTTCGGGTGTGGACACGCGATGGCCTACGTCGCGTGCGGGGGCGACGCAACGGGCGCGTCAGCGCGCGGTGAGCCGCCGCACCACGGCGACGAGCCGCTCCGGCAGCTGGTCCGCGCGCTCGATGACCGTGTAGGACACGGCGCCCGCCATGTCGGCGAGGTACCCGCGGGCCTGGGAATCGACCGTCACGCAGAAGGGATGCACGCCGTGGGCACGGGCCTCGCGCACGGCGGCGCGCGTGTCCTCGATCGCGTACCGGTCCCGGTAGGCGGGGCAGGCGCAGTCGAGCGGGCGCCCATCGGAGAGGACCACCAGCAGCCGGTGGCGCGCCGGATGCGCCGCCATGAGGCGGGTCGCGTGGCGGATCGCGGCACCGTCGCGGTTCTCCATGCTCGGGCGCAGGTTGCCGACGCGACGCGCGGCCTGCTCGTCCCACGGGTCGCGGAAGTCCTTGGCGACGAAGACGTCGACGCGGCTGCGCCCGGAGCCCGAATAGGCCCAGGCGGCGAAGGGGTCGCCGGCCGCGGACAGGGCGTCTCCGGCGACGACGAGCGCCGTGCGCTGCACGTCGATGACGCGCGTGCCCGAGCCGTCGGGGCTCTCGTTCGTCGAGCTGCTCACGTCGAGCAGGAAACCGATGGCGACGTCGCGGGTCCGCCGCACGTCGCGCGTGTAGGCCCGGGAGGGCAGGGGGGCGCCGGCGCGTCGCCCGAGGATCTCTTCGACGGCGCGGTCCATGTCGAGGTCGTCCCCGTCGGGCTCGTGGCGGCGGCGTGCGCGCGCGTCCGGTCGCAGGGCCAGGAACGCGCCGCGCAGGCGATGGATCCGGGCTGCCTCGCGGTGCCGCACCTCCTCGACGAAGGCGCCCGGACCGGGCGCCACGCGGCGCTCCACCACGCGCACCCATGCGGGCCGATGGTCGCCGAGCTCCCAGTCCCATTCGGGATGCATCGTCACGACGGCGCTTCCGGTCGTCGGGACCTCCCGGAGCGGGTCGCCGTGGGCGTCCCGCGCTCGCGCCGCGAGGGTGGACGCCTCGCGGGCGCGCTCCACGAGGGCGCCACGACCGTCCTCGCCGTCGATGGCTTCGTCCGCGTGTCGGGTGGACGGGCGCGGGTCGGGGGAGAGGGGGGCGGGCGCCGCCGGCGGGTCTGGGCGCGCGGGTCTCGGCCGCGACGGGGTGATCTCCGTGCGTTTCTGCGTCGCGACGTGACCGTTGGCGGCCTGCGGGAGCGCCGCCCGGGCATCGGCGTAGGCCGCGATCGTCCAGCGCGCGGAGTCGTCCGCGGTGCCGCGCGACGCTTCCCCGAAGGAGGGGCCCCACGCCGCGACGAAGGCCTCCACCGCAGGGTCCGCTACCACGTCGTCGCGCGGGGGCCGGGGCGTTGCGGGGGCGGCCTGAGCCCCCGCCCCGTGGAGAAGTCCCGTGAGACGTCGCGTGATCGGCGAAGGCGCCTGCTGTGCGTGCTCCCACGCCCATGCCTCCGCGGTGCGCTCCGCGG
>JACCDP011572904.1_pt1 | contig 17593 bp, 18 predicted proteins | sample 7445841 | NCBI WGS metagenome assembly JACCDP01 (sample SAMN15323441, study PRJNA562643) | freshwater metagenome | isolation source: river surface water | place: USA:Blue River Watershed | collected 2017-08-17
TATGCTAAAATGTACTTCGGTTGGAAGCTTACCCAAGCGGCTGAAGGGACCAGTCTTGAAAACTGGTAGGGGTCGCAAGGCCCGCGAGAGTTCGAATCTCTCAGCTTCCGCCATTTTTTATTTAAAAGACTGCATTTTCAACCAAATCCATCGATTTCTTCAAACGGAGGGACCATCAGTGTGTTTTATAAGTTTGAATTAGAAGATTCAATTGTAATTTTTAATATAATTAATAATAGAAAATTTTTGTATTTTTATTTACTTGTCATTTTTGATACTGATTTAGAAATTTTTGCTTTTTATTGAATCTTTCTAATGATATTATTCATTTATGGTAATTAATATATGCTAAGAACTGCTAGGAGTAAAGCTCCACTAAGAATTGGTCTAGCCGGTGGTGGAACTGATTTAAAAAGCTATTTTATGTTACATGGTGGTGAAGTAATTAATGCAACTATTGATATGTATGCTCATACTACAATCTCTTTAATTGACGAAAAGAAAATAATATTTGAAGCAAGTGACCTAAATATAACAGAAGAATATGACATTAACAGTTTCAGTTTTTCAATTTCAAAACTGAAACTCCATCACGGAGTATATTCAAGAATATGTAAGGATTTCTTGAAAAATAGATTCCCATCATTAAAATTACAAACTTATGCCGATGCGCCCCAAGGTTCGGGTTTAGGTACCTCATCCGCAATCGTTGTATCTATTATTAAAGCTTTTGTTGAACTCTTTCAGTTACCACTTGGAGAATATGATATTGCTAAACTCGCATATGAAATCGAAAGATATGATTTAGGTTTATCCGGTGGAAAACAAGACCAGTATGCTGCAACCTTTGGAGGGTTTAACTACATCGAGTTTACCCAAGACGATAAAGTAATTGTAAACCCACTTAGAATTAAAAAGTGGATTAAAAATGAATTAGAAGAATCCTTAGTTCTATTTTTCACAGGGACATCAAGAGATAGTGCCGAAATTATCGAACAACAAATTAGGGAAACTACTAACTCGAATTCAAAAAACTTACAAGCAATGCATGACTTAAAAATTGCTGCTAGAAATATGAAGAAAGCTTTGTTGGTTGGAGACTTTAACGGTATTGTGGAACAAGTGAAAATTGGCTGGGAAGCTAAAAAGAAAACATCGAATATAATTTCTAATGAACATCTAAATATGGTTTATGACTTTGCAATGAATCATGGTGCTTTAGCAGGTAAAATTAGTGGGGCCGGCGGAGGAGGCTTTTTTATGTTCTTTGTAGATCCTCAAAATCGATCCAAACTTATTAACGCTTTACACACAATTGATGGTAAAGTTCAAACATTTGAATTTATAGAAAGTGGAACGACCGGTTGGTATTTGTGATATGAAAAAGCATAGTTTAGAAATAATCCAAAACTTTTTTTCAAAACACCAACATCTTGATTATTTGAATTTAATGATGATTCGTACAGTTGATTTGTTAACTGAAAATTTCTATAAAGGCGGAAAAATTTTAGTTTGTGGTAACGGAGGTAGTGCTGCGGATTCGGAGCATATAGTAGGTGAGCTCATGAAAGGTTTTGTTTTAAATAGAGATATAAGAAAAGAAACCCACGAAAAAATTAAAATGTTATTCCCAAGTGATGTAGATAATTTTAAGGATAATCTTCAAATTGGAATTCCAGCAATATCTCTTGTATCTCAAACAGGCTTAATCTCTGCCTTTAATAATGATAAGAATTCTAATTATGTGTATGCTCAACAAGTCTTTTCTTACGGTAAACCATATGACACATTGTTCTGTCTTTCTACTTCAGGGAATTCAAAAAATGTTCTCAATGCTGCCAAAATTTCTAAAGTTTTAGGGATTCCTGTTGTCGGATTTACTGGTATTGATGGAGGAAAATTAAAGGATTTATCAGATTTCTTATTTAATGTTCCAAGTAAAATAACTTCTGAAATTCAGGAATTTCATTTACCTATTTATCACACAATTTGTATGGTTCTTGAAGAAGAACTATTTGGAGTAAATTGATTGTGACTGCCATAGTATTAGCGGGCGGTCTAGGGACACGTTTGAGAAGTGTTGTTAAGGACATGCCTAAATGCATGGCCTCAATTAATGGCATTCCTTTTCTTTCATTTATCTTAAGGAAGTTATCATTAAATGGTTTTAAAAAAGTAATTCTTGCAGTTGGTTATTTAAAAGAAGTAATTGTTGAAACCTATGGATCAAATTTTGAGAATATGAAAATTCAATATTCTATCGAAGAAACACCTTTAGGTACTGGTGGTGCAATATTAAAAGCAATTAATTTAGTAAATGATGAATATTTTTTTGTTTTAAATGGGGATACCTACTTTGATTTAGACTTTAATTATATGTTTAACCATAAAGTAAAGTTTTTGATCGCATCGAAAAAAATGGATGATGTATCAAGATATGGTAGTTTAATTTTTGAAAATAACATTATTCGGGCCTTTGGGGAGAAAGGAAGTTTTGGGAGCGGTTATATTAATGGTGGTGTTTATTTGATTTATAAAGATTTTTTTAAGAGTTTTACCTTTCCAACTAAGTTTTCTTTTGAGAAAGATTTTCTTGAATTATATGTAAATTTAGGAAAGTTTTATAACCTATCTTTTGACGGTCTATTTATTGATATTGGAACCCCTAGTGATTTTGAATTAGCACAGAAATTATTGAAATATGAATAAAGCTTTATTTCTTGATAGAGATGGTGTAATTAATAAAAACTTTGGACATGTTCATAGAATTAATAACTTTAAGTTTAGAAAAGGGATCTTTGAACTATTAAAGATTTTTCAGGATAATGGCTATATCATTTTAGTCATAACAAACCAAGCAGGTATTGGAAAAGGTTTATACACAATAGATCAGTTTCATTTTTTGAATACATGGATGATTAATCAGTTTTATAATCAGGGAATTATAATTACTAAAACCTATTATTGCCCACACAAACCTGAAGATAAATGTAATTGTAGAAAACCTAAGCCAGGAATGATCATTCAAGCACTTATTGAACATGAAATTGATTCTAAAGCATCTATATTTATAGGGGATAAACAAACAGACCTTGATGCTGCAATTGCAGCCAAAATCGGTTTTGTTTATAACCTTTCAAGATTTCAAACAATTTCAAGATTATATAAAATATTAATAAAGGAATTTTTACTATGAAAATTACAGTAGCAGGTTTAGGATATGTAGGATTATCCTTGGCGATCTTACTTTCTCAAAAGCAAGATGTGATTGGTTTCGACATTAATGAAAAACGATTAGAACAACTAAAAAACAAACAAAGTCCAATTATTGATAAAGAAATTCAAGAATACTTATCCACAAAACCTTTAAGGCTAACATTTACGAATCAACCTCCTATCGCATTTAAAGAAGTGGATTACCTCATCATAGCCACCCCAACCAATTATGATCCGGATATCAATCAATTTGATACTTCTAGCATTGAAAACGTAATAAAGGAATTTTTAAAGTTCAATCAAAAAGCACTTATAGTAATAAAGTCAACTGTTCCAGTTGGATATACATTAACATTACGTAAAAAGTTAAATTACGAAAAGATAGTTTTTTCTCCTGAATTCTTAAGGGAAGGAAAAGCCCTTTATGATAATCTAAATCCCTCACGTATTATAGTAGGCTCAACATTGGCCGAAGCAAAAATATTTGCTTTGTTACTTAAAGAAGCATCTTTAAAGGTGGAAATTCCTATCTTACATATCAATTCTACTGAAGCTGAAGCGATTAAGTTATTCGCCAATACTTATTTAGCTATGCGTGTAGCATTTTTTAATGAACTTGATATGTATGCAGAATCTAGAAATTTAGATACAAGGCAAATTATAGAAGGTGTTTCTTTAGATCCACGAATAGGAAACTATTATAATAACCCTTCTTTTGGTTATGGAGGTTATTGTTTACCTAAGGATGCTAAACAATTATTAGCAAACTATGATGATATAGATCAAAACATCATATCTGCAATAGTGAAATCGAATCAAACTAGAAAAGATTATATCGCTAAAATGATTATTAAGCAAAAACCAAAAGTTATTGGTATTTATCGATTAACAATGAAATTTAGTTCAGATAATTTTAGGGAATCTTCAATAATAGATATTATTAAGAAACTATCTAATGAAGGATTCAATATAATAATTTATGAGCCTCTTATAAAGTCTGATTTTAAATGGGAATTTGAAGTAATTAACAATCTTGAATTATTTAAGGCAAAATCTGATTTAATCATATCTAATAGAAAACATAGTGATTTGATAGATGTTATTAATAAAGTTTATACAAGAGATATATTTAATGAAAATTAACAATCAACTTGTTATGTTAAATAGATAAATATGGACCCTTAGCTCAATGGTTAGAGCTACCGGCTCATAACCGGTTGGTTGCAGGTTCGAGTCCTGCAGGGTCCACCAAAAAAAACAATTTTTAAATATAAAATCCAATAGTGTCACAAAAATAAAAGACAAACAAAATAAATCTTTCAGTAAAGTTTAAGAAAACTTTTTAAATTTAATCTTAATTTATAATTATATCTAACCTTTAAAAAATTAAATATTTATAACTTTTTGACTTGAATAAGTTTATAGATCAAATTTTCTTAAGTTAAAATAAATTTTAATTAAATTTACTTTAAATTATCTTTAAAAACACTTATAATGAACTAAATTAAATAAATAAAATTATGAATTTAGGCATAAATACCAGAACAGCTTTAGTTGTTGGGGCAAGTAAAGGGATTGGAAAAGAGATATGTCTAGAACTAGCTAAAGCTGGTTGTAAAATTATTTCAATTGCAAGGAGCGAAAAACTACTTTCAGAGTTAAATATTAACCTCAATAAATTAAATCAAAAAGAAAATCATTTTTACTCTTATGATCTATTATCTAAAGATAGACTCGAATTTTTAAATGCAATAAAAACCAACCATAATGAAATTTCAATTATTGTAAATAATATTGGTGGGTCATTAGTTTCAAGAAACTATTTAGCTTCATCTAAAGAATGGTTAGAAGCAATAATATTTAATGTAGGGATTGCTATTGATGTAAACAGTGTTTTTTTACCACAATTTATAAAAAAACATGATGGCAGAATATGCCACGTTTCTTCAATTTCTGCCGAAATGCTCAGAGGCAACCCACTTTATTCTTCAGCAAAAGCATATTTAAACGCATATGTTAAAACTGTAGCAAGAGCAGTTGCTAAAGAAGGCGTTGTGGTAAATGCAGTTATGCCTGGAGCAGTTACATTTGATGGAAGTTATTGGGATGAAATAATGAAAACAAATCCAAATAAAGCAAGCGATTTTTTATCACATCATCAGGCCGTTAATAGATTTGGAAAACCAGAAGAAATTGCGAAAGTTGTAGCTTTTTTAGTAAGTGATTATTCATCCTTTATGCAAGGTAGTATCGTTTCAGTTGATGGCGGGAACATGTAATGAAAAGAATGTTTGATATTATATTAAGCATCATTCTAATTCTTATTTTTTCGCCGTTATTTCTAGTTATCTCTTTTTTTATTAAATTATCATCCAAGGGGCCAATTTTTTATATTTCTGAAAGAATAGGAAAAGATGGAAAAATTTTCAAATTGCTAAAGTTTCGTTCAATGAAACCCAACTCAGATAAATCAGGTTCATTTAATGTTGCTATAAATGATTCAAGAGTTACTAAAATAGGAAAAATACTTAGATCAACAAAATTAGATGAAATACCTCAATTGTTTAATGTTTTATGTGGTGAAATGTCTTTTGTTGGTCCTAGGCCAGATATTAAGTTTTATACAGAAATGTACACTAAAGAAGAAAATAAAATTTTATCCTTAAAACCCGGAATTACTGATTGGGCTTCTCTAGTTCTTGCTTTTCAGTACAAATATTTTAGTAAAGCAACAGACCCTGATAGTTTTTTTCTTGAAAATATACGGCCTCAAAAAATAAAACTGCAACTTTACTATTTATCCAATCATAGTTTTATAGTGGATCTTGAGATTTTATTTTGGACCTTTTTAATTCTAGTACTAAATATTAAAAAACTACCAAAGAAAATTAATAATTTGTTATAATTACTTAACTTAATGATGAAAAGCAAAAAATTAGCTTGGTTGATTAGAAGAGATGCTATTGAAATGACACATTTATCCGGTGGTTCCCATATTGCCTCTGTTCTTTCAATGGCAGATTTATTAGCTGTTCTTTACGCTGAAATTGCTAATGTGAATCCAAGAAACCCCAATTTCAAAAACCGGGATAAAATAATTTTAAGTAAAGGGCACGCGGGTGCAGGCTTGTACTCTGCATTAGCTAATATGGGTTTTTTTGACCGAAAAATTTTAAAAACTCATTATGCCAATGGGAGTGTTTTATCAGGACATGTTTCTCACAAAGGGGTAATTGGGGTTGAATTTTCCACAGGATCATTGGGGCATGGATTATCCGTAGGTGCAGGTTTAGCTTATGGTGCAAAATTGAATAATTCATTCGAAAAAGTTTATGTAATTCTTGGGGATGGTGAATGTGATGAGGGAGCTGTTTGGGAAGCGGCTTTAATTTCTAATCATTTCAAACTAAATAACTTAGTTGCAATTGTTGACTATAACAAAATGCAAAGTTTAGATTTTGTAGAGAAAACTATATCACTTAAACCTTTGGAAAAAAAATGGGAAGCTTTTGGTTGGAACGTAATTAATGTAGACGGCCATGAGCACAATGAGTTATTAAATTCCTTTAAAACTGCCGCAAAAAGTAAGAATAAACCAACTATTATAATTGCAAACACTATAAAAGGGAAAGGAATATCTTTTATGGAAAATAATATTCTTTGGCACTACAGATTCCCTCATGAAGGAACAGAGTATAATAATTCAGTTAAAGAACTATTAGCTTCAAAACCGGATGGACTTAAGGATCCTTACTTAAAATGAGAGATTTATTTGTTAAAGAATTATACAAGGTCGCACGACGAAAATCAAAAATTTTACTTTTAACTGGCGATTTAGGTTTTGGAGTCTTAAATCCTTTTTGGAAGAACCTCCCGAATCAAATTATTAACTTAGGTATTGCCGAACAAAATATGATTGGTTTTTCTGCTGGTTTAGCAAAGGCTGGCTACACACCATTTGTCTATTCTATAGCTAATTTTCCTTCTCTAAGACCACTTGAACAGATAAGAAATGATGTTGCCTACCACAATCTAAATGTGAAAATAGTTTCTGTGGGAACAGGATTATCATATGGTTCTCTAGGCATTAGTCATTTTGGAACTGAAGATTTAGCAGTTATGAGATCAATTCCAAATATAAGAATTTATTCACCCACAGACAATACTGATGTTGTCATTGCCTTACATGATATGCTTTTAAATAAAGGTCCAGGTTACATTAGGATAGGTAGAAATGATTTCATTTTAAGTAAATTTTCATTTAACTTTTTTAATCCTCCACACTTTAAAGCTTTATTTATTAAAAGTCAGTTCTGTATAATATGCCATGGTGAGATTTCTAACGAAATAGAGAAATTAAAATTACTTTTAGATAATAAATCTCTTATTTTTTCATATTATTTTATAAATTTAGTAAAACCACTAAATTCTGATTTAGTAAATCACTTATTTAAAGAGCATAATTTTTTCTTTATTATTGAAGAACACAATAAGTTTGGCGGACTTTCGAGTGCCATTAAAGACTCTAGTGAATCTTTTCTTAACAAGCATATTTTTTCACTTTCTATAAATGACACTTTAGTTTCTGATGTTGGCACTCAAGAGTTTTTAAGGTCAAAACTAAAACTTGATGCAAACTCTTTATTTACTAAAATTATAAATGTTTTACAAAATGTTAAATAAAAAAGTAAGTATTATCATGCCAGCTTTTAACACCTCTAAATTTATAGGAAAGGCTATTCAATCTGTTTTGAATCAGACATATAATCATTTTGAACTTATAATTATTGATGATAAATCAACAGATAACACTATAAATGAGATAAATTCATTTAAAGATAGTAGAATTGTTTTTTTAAGAAATGAAATTAACCTAGGTGTAGGCGAAACTAGAAACAAAGCAATAGAAATTGCTACAGGGGATTATTTAGCATTCATGGATAGTGATGATATTTGGGTTAATTATAAATTATCAAGACAGATCGAGTTTATGGAATTAAAATCAGTTATTTTTTCATTTCATCCTTTAATATTTATTGATGAGATTGGGAAAGAAATTGGTAAACCATTATTAAAAAATACTGTTGTTGATTTTCAATTTCTTCTTGGAAATACAATTATTCCTACATCATCAATAATTATAGATAAAACCAAATTTAATGATGTTTACTTTCCTAAAGTAAAATATAGGTCTGGTGAGGATTATGCATTTGTTTTAAAATTATTAAAACAAACAAAATTTGCATATGGAATAAATGAATTCTTGGGCTTCTATAGAAAAACTAATACTTCCTTATCCTCAAAAAGAATTTTCAACATTAAAAAAGTTTTTTTTGTACAACGAACTTTATTCAAAATTTCACTCTTGCAAGCTTTCTTAAACTCAGGTCTTTACGCTTTTAATGCATTTCTTAAACATTTTTTCCACAACAAAATATGAAAAAGTACAACTTATTATTTGTTATGACAAGTCTTAGGAAGGGTGGTATTTCCACTAGTCTAGTTAATCTATTGAACTTATTATCAGAAAACCCTTTATATGAAATTACATTATTTTTATTTGATGATAACAAAATAATTGATTATGAAATTTCAAAAAAAATTAAGATAATTTATGGAAATAAATTTAGTTCAATTCTTTCTAACTCTGTAAATGATTCAAAACGATTTGGGATTATATTTTATTTGATTAGATTATTTATTTCTCTTTTTTCTGCCTTATTTACAAACGCCATCCCCTACTATTTATTATTTAGTAAATTCTATAATTTTCAAAAACACAATTTTGATCTTGTGATTTCATTCACACAATCATCTTCAAAGAGAAAAGTTTATGGTGGTTGTAATGAATATGTAATTTATAATTTTAATAAAGTTAAAAAACTTACATTTATTCATACCGACATTTTGAAGCATGGTATCAACAATATGTACACATACAAAATTCTTTCTAAATTTAATTTTATAGCAACAGTTTCATATTCTTTAAAAGAACAATTATTAAAAATTTTACCCGATGAAATTGGGAAAAAATTATCAGTTGTTGAAAATATAAATGATATCAAATTAATCGAAAATTTTTATTATAATAAACAAAATGATGGTAAACTAAGAATTTTAACTATTTCTAGATTAACACCAGAAAAAGGAATTGATTTTGGAATCGAGGTCATTAATAAATTAAGAAATTTGCATAATATTGAACTATTTTGGTCTGTTGTTGGTGATGGCTCGGATTATGATTATTTAGTTCAAAAAGTCAACAGACTTGGTCTTGGAGATTGTATTAAATTTTATGGTAAGCAAATAAATCCTTTTCCTTTTTTTAAAAACACTGATCTCTTTTTTTTGCCTTCAAAATATGAAGGTGCCCCAATGGTTATTGATGAAGCAAAAATGTTTGGGTGCTATATAATTTCTACTAATACTGTTTCAGCTAAAGAAATGGTTTCAGAGGAATATGGTTTAATATCTGATTTCAGCGTTGAATCATCTGTTGATTCATTTTTAAAGTGTTTTAACAAAAACTTATTTTATAATTATTTCAATCAAAAAAAACATATTGATTTTATTAAAATTTTAACCAAAAGAAAAGAGAATGCTGTTTGTTATTTTGAAGGGATATTAACTCATGATAATAATTATTGATCCTTGGAAAACCGATTACTTGACGGGATTTATTGAATCATTATCAAATTCATCAAAATGTCAAGTCTACTTATTTACTTCAATTAATTTTAAACAGCCTTCATTTTCAAATAATTTATTTATCAAGAATATATTTTTTCCTATTTCTGATAAATTTTCATTGCCTATCTTTCGAAAATTTATAAGGGGAGTTGAATATATATTTGCTCTATTTTATATTTTCTTTTTTATACTAAAGCATAAAGGAATCATTTCTGTTATACATTTTCAATGGTTATTATTTTTACCAATTGATTTATTCTTTATCATTTTATTCAAAAAGTTTAAAAAAAAAATTATACTTACAGCACATGACATCATTCCTCATATAAATGGAATTAAAAAAATACCTATTTTAAATAAAGTTTATTCTAATTTTGATACAATTTTTGTTCACGGTAATAAACTTAAAAGTCAATTTCATTTGTTATTTCCAAATATTAAAGTTCCTGTTAAGGTAATTTATCACGGTTTTATTAACTCAAATATCAAAATAAGCAAAGACATGGATCTTTTAAAAATTTTAAGTGGAAAAAAAATAAACAAGGTGTTTTTAATTTTTGGCTTTCAATTTTATAATAAAGGAACTGATATTTTACTCCAAATTTGGAAAAATAATAAGGAAATTCATGAAGGTAACTTACTAATTGTTGCCGGAAAGTCTATAAATTACCCTGAATTAATTAAATTGACAGAAACAAATATACCCAATTTTTACTTTAAAAATGAATTTATAGAAGAAAGTCTTTTAAATTATTATTTAACTTTAGCCAATATTGTTTTATTACCTTATAGAAATGCCTCAATGACAGGACAAATTTTCAAAGTTGGAAATTTTAAGAAACCAGTTTTAGCTACGAATGTTGGTTCGATAGGAGAATACATTTCAGAAAGTTGTTCTTTTTTGGTTGAAAACAATACATCTTCAATTTATAAGAAATTGCTTGAAATAGTTGACATTGATAACAAATTACTTGTCGAAATAGGTAATAAAATGTTTGACCATTTGAACAAAAACTTCTTATGGGATATACAAATTGAAAGGATTTTGAATGAATATAAATAAAATCTTTCTTTATTTTTTTCTTCTGGGCCTTTCAATTTCATTTTATTTTGCTTACACATTAAACTTAAATATTTTATTATTTGCTTACTTCATTTTAATATTATTTTCTTATTATAAAATTGATTACGCGCTTATATTTATATTTTTTTTAATTCCTTTTACTTATGTCAATAAAGTACATTTTATTCCTATAAGTTTAAATACGTTATTTTATATTTTGATTTTTCCAAAGCTTTTTTTCAATCTTGTCTTAAAAAGGTCTTTTAATTTATATTTTATTTTTATTTATATATTTATAATTCTTCATTATTTTTTTAATAATTTTTCATTTTCAAATTTTATTTTTGTTTTAAATATATCAATATTCTTAATATTATTCCTTCAATATAGATTTTTAAATAATAAAAAAGTTATGCTTATTTATATATTTTTTTCATCGCTTTTTGGGTATCTTATCTCTTCTTTTTTTGGATTAAACCTTGGTAACTTAACTAACATTCATCCCTATTTATCAGAGGTATTTAACGGAGAAGTTTTTATTCTTGGAAGATTTTCAGGTCTTACAAATGATCCAAATATACACGGAATATTTTCATTATTTAACATTCTATTTATATTAATTTTGATTAATAGTTTTCAAAGGGTTTCAATCTTAAGGACTCTTTTTCTTATTTTTTTATTAATAATTTTTATATACTTTGGCTCAATAAGTCTTTCAAAAACATTTATTTTATTGGTTGTTTTGATTCTTATTTTATACTTTTTATCAAAAACTAACCTAAGAATTCTGTTAATCTTTGCTTTATCAGTTTCAATTTTAATTTATTTGTTTAAAGATTTAATTTTCAATCTTGATTTTATCCAGAATCTTATTTTCAGATTTTTTGATGGAACGCCTATCGAAGAAGTCACTTTGGATATTATATTTACTGGAAGAATTGATATTTGGCACTCATACTTACCATTCTTTAACTCGAAAATTATTCTTGGTTATGGTTTTAATAATTCTATACTTTCATATTTATCACCACCACATAACACATATATTCAAATAATTATATTCTATGGATTAATACCAACAATTTTTACTTTTTTATCATTACAACTAAGAATTAAAAATATCAATCTGAGTTCTAAAAATATATTTTGCGTTATTCCTTTTTTATATTTTTTATTCATTGATGTTTTCATGTTTGAATTTTTTTGGATATATTCCGCACTAGTCTATATAATTGTTGTAAGTAAAGATTATAAACATGCATAAATTAAAAATTGTTTTTTTACTTGACGAATTTGATTATGGAGGAGTTTCAACTATTATTTTAAATATTTTTGAACTTATTGATAAATCTAAGTTTCAATTAAGCCTCTTATTATTTAATAAAAACCCAAAAAGTGAGACAAGAATTCCAAATTATGTTTTTGTAAGGCACCTATTTTCTAAGGCTCCAAATAAAATAAATAATCGACTTCTTAGATATTTTTTTGAATTTATCAAGTATCTAATACCTAAGCCAATAATCAGGTTTGTTTTGTATAAGGATTCCTTTGATTTTGCAGTTGATTTTAAGGGCAATAATTTACAATCATTGTTAGCTTTTAAAGGTGAGAAAATTGTTTGGTTACATAAGGATTTTTCACTTGAATCAAATATTTATGATCGAGAAATTAAAAATAAATATGGAAAAACTCTTTCCTATAAGTTTAAAGAATTTACTTTCATTAATTCTCTTATGAAAGTGAATGATCTAATATTTATCTCTGAAACCACTAGAGATGGATTTACAAATCGATATGGACTAAAATTTAATACAAATGTTTTGTATAATCCAATTAATAGTATAAAAATTATCGAACTTTCAGATGAATTGATAAATGATTGGAAAAAAAGAAAGTTTACAATTTGTTGCGTTTCAAGAATTTCAAAAGGGAAAGGCATTGAAAGATTATATAGTATAACTAAGCAACTCAATAATGAAGGTTTTGATTTTGATTTAATTATCATTGGATCAGGAGATTATTTCAAGGATATTAAATTACTACACAACTCCTACAATTTACCAAATATTTTACTATTTGGTCATAGAGATAATCCATACAAATACATAAAAAATTGTGAACTATTTGTTTGCCCTTCGGAAACAGAAGCATTCAGCACAGTAGTTAACGAAGCAAAAATACTAAGAACTTTTATCATTAGCACAAACACTGGCGCGATTAATGAAATACTTAAGGATTATAAAAATTCGATAATCGTTGAAAATTCAATTAATGGGCTGCTTAATTCAATAAGAAGTATTCTTAAAAGTAATACTATTCCCAACATAACCAATTATTCAATCTTAGGCTCAAATTATGAAATTCAAAAAATAGAACAATACTTTTTGGATAAATACAAAAATGTTAAATAGATTAATTAATCTTTTTAAAAAGTTTGAATATTCTGAGTACTGGAAAGTGTTGGTAAAGGAAAGTAATTCATTAAACCTCAATTTTAATCTTAAATCTTTAGAAATTAATAATAGTATTAGGTATTGGTATGCTGATCCTTTTTTATTTACTTATAAATCAAATTACTATTTATTTGTAGAAGTTTTTGATAAATTTTCAAATAAAGGCCATATTGGGTATTTTAATTTAACAAAAAAATCGAATAAACATAAGAGCATAATTATCGATAAAAATCACCTTTCCTATCCTTTTATTTTTAAATATAAAAAAAGTATTTACTTAATCCCTGAATCATCTGAATCGCATTCGATTACTTTGTATAAATCATACAATTTTCCTAATAAATGGAAGAAGGTTAAGTCTATTCTTAATAATATTTCTGCAGTAGATACAAATATATTATTTTACAAGAAAAATATATACTTAATAACCTCTATCTTAGGAAAGGATAATCTATCTAGTGAAAGAGTATATTTACTAAACGAAGAATTTAGAATAATCAAACTTTTGAAATATTCTCGTAGATTTAGCTATTTTAGTAGAAATGCGGGTATGTTTTTTAAACATAAATCAAGACTAATAAGACCTACTCAACTTTCATCAAAAAATAGTTATGGAAAAGGAATTAGGTTAAGCTTCATCGATAAATTTTTACAATTTAAGAGTTTAATTAACATAAATTATTCGTCTATAGTTTATAAAAATTCAAATCATGTAGGATTTCATACTATTTCAAAATTAGGTAAATTTCTTGCAGTTGACATAAAATACTCAAAAAGAAATAATTTTTTTGTAAAATTGTACCTAATTCTATTGTATTATATAAAAAGAATTAAAAATGGAATTAAAAATTGATAGTTTACGTAAATTTAAAACTTATAGGCACTTATTTTTCCAATTAATGCCAAATAAAAACTCTACTTTTTTTTCGTCATTTGAATGGTTTAGAATATTGGTTAAGGAATATTACAATAACGTATATCTTTTATTAAGTTCTAAAGCTTATATATCAATTTATAGTTCTAATAATCGCATTAAAGCAATCTTTGCTTTTTTTATTAAAAAAATAGGGAAAAAAAAAGGTATATTTCTTCTAGGTTCTGGTGGAAAATCAGATTACCTTGATATTATTAAATCTGATGATTTCTCGGATGTAGATTTTAGTTCGCTTTTTAGTTTAATCAAAAGTAAAATGCATGTTTCAAACTTTCATTTTTATAATCTAAGTTCAAAGTCAAACACTTCAGAACTAATAATTAATAACTCGCTCACTTACAAAGAAATTATTACAGAAGCATATGAATTACAATTTTCATCCTATGATATTTACTATAATTCATTATCTAAGAATTTTAAGCAGAACATTAGAACTTCTTACAATAAACTAAAATCAAGTAATAAGACATATAGATTAGAACTTATTGAGCATATATCTAATTTTACGCTTTTCATAATAAGTTTCATTTATGCTAAACGGTTAATAAATAAAAACAACTTTTTCAAATTTTTTTTTAAATATTTATTTACATTTGATCCTTATTTTTATTTTTTAAAAAAAAATAAATCCCAAAATCTTGCAGTTTTTAAAATTAATGAATCGATTGCTGCGTATATGATTTTTTTTAAAAACTTAAATAATGATACGTATTACTTATCAAGAATAGTACTTAATTCAAAATTTTCTAAATTTTCTCCAGGAATTCTTATGATATTAGAATTTATAAAAAATAATTCAGTTAATAACACAAATAGTGAATTAATTTTCGATTTTACGAACGGAAATGAAAAATATAAAAAAGATTTTTTAGCTTCTAAAAAAAGTGTTTTAGGTTATGAGTTCACTATTTAAACGTATTAAAAAACTTTTGAGGTTTTTATTAAATATAATTATTTTAAGAAAAAACAAACTTAATGTCTATTATTTTAAGAATAATAAAGTTTTGACAACTTATCATAACCATTCATTTACAGTAATAACAAATAAAAATGATTATTTATTATTTTGTAAGAAATTTAATTTTACATATTCAAATTTCGATAGATTTGATTATAATTGTTTTTTTGCATGTTTCTTAATTAAGGATTCTGTTGCTTCTTACGGATGGATTTCAATTAATGCAAAGAAGTTTCCAGTAGATGAGATTTTATTAAAAATTGATTTTCCTCCTAATTCAGCTGTATTGTTTGATTTCAAAACTGAAATACCATTTCGAAACTTGGGTTATTATTCTGAATTAATATTAAATTTCATAAAACATTTTTCAAATGTTAAGTGTTTTTTTATTTACACATCATTTTTTAATAATTACAGCACGAGAGGGATCATCAAAGCTGGCTTTAGCTTATTGGGTGTTTACAAACTATTGTCAAATAGACTTCAAACTGATATAAATATAATTTCTTTATGATAAATTTTAAGCAAGACATAATTAGTAAAACAATTGAAAGAATTTTTTCTAGTTTCTTTCAACTCTCTTTCCAAATAATTCTTTCTAGAATTCTTTTTCCAGATGATTATGGTAAATATACCATTCTATTAGTGATATTAAATATTTTTCAAATTATTATTCAAGGTGGTTTCACGATTGGACTTTTGCAAGTACCTTATGAAAAAAAATATTACTCAACAGTTTTTTGGTTTAGTCAAATTATATCAATTTTATTATTTTCAATTATCGTTTTATTATCCAAATCAATTTTTGGCTTAATTGGTAATATTGATTTGATTTTACCTTTAAGATTTATATCAATTTCGTTACTATTTACACCAATTCAATCAATTTATACATCATTGATTATTAAGAATTCAAACTACTATGAACAGTTAATATCTACAATTTTCTCCACTACAGTTTATGGATTTACTGCAATTTTATTGGCTCTAAATCATTATGGATTTTGGTCAATTATAATTGCTCAAATTCTCAGTCAAATAGTTTTAATTGCCACACTATTTTTATTATTAAAATGGTTTCCGAGTTTTATTTTTGATTTTAAATCCCTCATCTATTCAATTAAAATTTCAGTTAGTTTCTTTCTTTCATCCATATTTATTCTCTTTACTGATTCGATTCAAAGTCTTTATCTTGGATTTAATTCTAATGAATTATTAGGTTTTTACTCTCGTGGTCAAAAAATCCCCCTTACTATTTCAAATACTTTCGACAGTATTATTGCACCAATAGCATTGTCAAAATTCATAAATCTTAATAATTTAAATCATAAAATTGATTACTTCTTAATTCTTATGAGAAAATTCCAATTTTTTATTCAGCCAATTTTTGCTTTTCTATTTTTATACTCTCAAGAAATAATTGTTTTTTTACTTTCAAACAGATGGATCGAAAGCGTATATTTTATGAGATACTTAAGTATTGAATATTATATTTCTTCCTCTTTTATAATAGGTATACAGGTATTGGTTTCCATAAAGAAAAATCAACTTGTTCTTTTAATTTATTTTATAAAAACATTATTTTCTGCATTTACAATTTTCATTGCTATTCTATTTGGATTATATATTATTTTTCCATTACGTATAATGTTTTCTCTTGCTACATTTTGTCTAGTAATTATTTGTGTTATCAAAAATTTAAGAATAAGTCTTTTGAAAATTTGTTTATCATTTTTGCCTAATCTATTATTAACAATCTCAGTTAGTTTCTTTTCATTTTTAATCTACAAATTCTTTAATTTCACTTTTCTTGGTCTTATTTTTTCTTGTCTTTCTTTTTTACTTTTATACTTTGGAATTTCATATTTATCTAATAATAGTATATTTAAAGGCTTAATTAATGATTTTAATGTGGAAAAAAAGTAATTTCTAAAGTATAATGATAGTGTTGGACCAGTGGTGTAGCGGTTAACATGTCTCCCTGTCACGGAGAAGATCGCGGGTTCGATTCCCGTCTGGTCCGCCATGAGCAAATGATAGATACTTCCTAAGAAGTATCTTTTCTTTTACATGGATAAAGTAGGCTTAGTTCATCTTGATAAACAAGGATAAATCGTGTAAAGTGATGAAAGCGTTGGCCCGATAGCTCAGTTGGTAGAGCAACGGACTGAAAATCCGTGTGTCGCCGGTTCGATCCCGGCTTGGGCCACCACTTTTGTAAAGAACCATAAAGGTTCTTTTTTGTTTGATTTATACATTAAAAATATATAATTTAATAA
>JACCDP010147192.1_pt1 | contig 17592 bp, 17 predicted proteins | sample 7445841 | NCBI WGS metagenome assembly JACCDP01 (sample SAMN15323441, study PRJNA562643) | freshwater metagenome | isolation source: river surface water | place: USA:Blue River Watershed | collected 2017-08-17
AATGTTAGAAAAAGAAAAGTTTGATTATTGTATAATTCAATGGAGTACAATAGATAGGTGGGATTATCCATCTACATTTGGTGGAGAAATGGGTAATTCTATTAGGTATTATTATAATGGTTCAAACTCTAAGGATGGAAGAAGACATTTTTATAACAATTATTACTCAAGATATGGTGCATTTGTAGATACATTAGAAAACATATTATTTTTACAATGTACACTAACGAAGTATAATATACCATATGTAATGTTTTCATTAGCAAATTTAGAAGAATTAGATTTAGATTTAAAAATATTTAATAAAATACTAAATAGTAACGGAAATTATAATGATATTAAAATAAATAATGTGTTAGATACATTAGAAAATACAGGAGAATATCCTAATAATTTGAAGTTTTTATTAAAATCAATAGACTATTCTAAATTTAAATTTTCAACACCAATTAATAAATATTTTGGTGGAGGTATGATAGAATGGATTAATTTAAATAATATTAAGTTAGAAAAAGAATATAATTATCATCCATCTACACAACAAAATCAACTATTTTTTAATGATTATATACAAACAATTTTTATATGAAAAAAGAAATACACATAATAACAGCAGGAGATTCCTTTTCATATAATACTCAATATAGTGTTAAAGATTTTGGAAAAATAGAAGATTTATTATATAATAACAATGGAAATTGGATTAATTTTTTAGAATACGATTTATTAAAAAATAAGTATAATCCAACATTTTATTATTTAGCAACACCATCATTTGGAAATCAATTAATAATAGATTCAGTATTAGAACAATTAAATATTTTATTGGATAATAATATAGATAAAGATAGTATACAAATATTTGTACAATTTACATATTTTGCTAGAAATATAGAATCACTTCCAGTAAACCATATTAAAACGGATGAACAAAAAAATGATTATTTTTCTAATATGGAAAATATAGAAAACTATAATGATGTAATAATTAAAAACTTAAACAAAATATATAATTTAGCAAAACATTTAGAATTATTGAATCTAAAATTTAAATTCTTTTTTCAAGAAAATTTATTTACAAATGATGAATATGATATATTAGAAATTAAAGAATTAATTACTAAAGTTAAACCATATTTTTTATATAGTAATGAAAAAACATTAGCAGGAATGGGAGAAAACTATATTGTTAAAAATAGTAAAAACCTTCTTTCAGCTTATTTATCAACATATGATTTTCATTTTACATCAATTGTACATTATGATTGGTATATTGATAAATTATTACCATTATTTAATTTTGAAAAGTTTCAAATAATTGATAAAATGATATTAAAAGATTATAAACATAGATTAGAAAATAAATTTTTAAGAAATGATAACGAATAAAGATTATATAAAAGAATTTATAACCAACAATCAAGAGTTTAATGAAGTTGGTGAAGAAGTTTTAAAGAGTGTTCCATATCGATGGTCACACGGTGCAACGGATGAACATTTAGGAGATGGGCTAATTATATATTCTATTATTCAATATATGAGAGCAAAAACCTGTGTATGTTTAGGGAGTGGTGGAGGATTTATACCTAGAATAATGACACAGGCTAGAATTGATTTACATTCACAGAATATATTTGAAGGTGATCCTAACTATAATTGGGGTGATATAGGAACTACATACATTGTAGATGCAATGAATGGGATTGGTGGAAATGTAGATTGGTTCAAAGAAGAAAGTTTTTATAGAAGAATATTTCAACCAAGAATTATAAATGATACAACGGCAAATGCATTTCATAATTACTTTGTATTAAATGATATTAAGATTGATTACCTACATATCGATGCAGGACATAGTTATGAAAATGTAAAAGAAGATTTTGAGTTGTATTCTCAGTTAATGAGTGAAAATGGTATTATATCAATTCATGATACTGATTCTAATTATGCAGATAAATACATAGTAACAAATGAGGTAAAAGATAGAGGTGATTTCGATGATTGGAATGGCCCGATACAATTAGCAAAAGAAATAGATACAGATAAGTGGCAAGTTTTTGATTTATTTAATTTTGGCATTATAAAAAATAAACCAGCATCAACGGGTTTAACATTAGTAAGGAAAAAATGAGAATTTTAATAATAGCAGGTACAAGAGTTGGTGGAACATCTTTTGGTAATTGGTTATCATTAGAGTTAGGAATACCATTTGTTATGGAACCTGATAGTATTAATAATAGTAATAACTGGATAAATGAAAAATGCGTAACTAAAATAATATACTCAAAAGATTGTGATAAATATATTAATAAGTCTTACGATAAAGTAATTGGAATAATAAGAACAAATACATATGAGTGTGCAATAAGTAATATTTGGTTTAAAGATTTTAAATCAGGACACAACAAATATATAATTAAAGAAGGTTGGATAGAACAAAATAAAAATAGAATATATGATGAAATGAAAATCATAGATAATATGAATTTATGTATAACCAACTTACCCATATTTCAAATAACATATGAAAACATATTTGAAAAAAAAGTAGATATTGATAGGATAGCAAATTATGTTGGTTTAAAAGAATTAGATTATTTAAATTATTTAGATAATTCTAATAGACTGCGTAATAATAAAAATACAAAATTAATATGATAAGATTAGTTACAGTCACCGGTAGTAGAACAAACACATTATGGCATTTTTTTAAATACTATGAAACATTAGTAGATGAAATATATGTAGTTGTATATGAATGGGAAGGAATGAGTACATATGATGAAGTAGAAAGAATATCAAAAGAATTTCCAAATGTAAAAATAATTAAACGTTCTAAAAAAGAAAAATTTAATTGGGAACATGTAACTTATTTATATAATCAAACCAAAATGTTACATCCAACGGATTGGTGGATTGTAGCAGATGATGATGAGTTTCATGTATATTCAAAAGATTTGGATACAATAATAAACGATTGTGAAGAGAATGGTTGGGAATTAGTAAGAGGTGGGTTTATAGATAGGATTGGTTTAGATGGTGAGTTTGTAGAATTAGATAAAGATGAAGATATATTCAAACAATTTCCATTAGCAGGTTTTTTTAGATATCCCTTAAGTGGAGCATGTCCTAATAAGGTTTGTATAATGAAAGGATATATAGAACTTACACCAGGTCAACATTATGCAAAAATAGATGGGCAAACAACTTGGAAATGGCAAGGTTGGAATCATCCTTTAATAGCACCAACAAATGAATATAGTGTAATTGTTAATCATTTTAAGTGGGATAGTACTTGTATAGAAAGAATTAAAGAAGTAGCAAATATCAATAAAGAATATTCGTATTCAAAAGAATATCAACAAATGTACGATGCTATAAAACTAAATAATTTTAAAATTGATATTTATGATGAGAGGTTTATGATTGAAGAATGTGGTTGGTACCAGTATTCTAAATGGGATAAACTTTTTAAAATAATTCAGTCGATTTAATTTGGTTTTGTAAATAAAATTCGTTACATTTAGATATGAGTAATCATAAATTAGCAATCGTAATACCATATAGAGATAGGAGAGAACATCTCGATATTTTCTTGCCACACATGATTGCATTTTTAAGTAATAAAAATATAAATTATAAATTATTTGTAGTAGAACAATCTGATGATAAACCATTTAACTATGGAAAAGTTTGTAATGTAGCATTTGATTTACTAAAAGATGAGTACGATTATTTTTGTTTTCATGATGTGGATATATTACCAACATCTGATACAGCAGATTATTCTTATAAACAATATCCAATACATTTAGCAACTAGAGTACAAGTTCACGACAATACTTTACCTTATTTACAATATTTAGGTGGAGTATTTATAATTCCAAAAGAACAATTTGAGGAAGTAAATGGATTTTCTAATGAATATTATGGTTGGGGATATCATGATTTAGATTTATTATATAGAATGGAGAAGGCTGGATTGAAATTAGATTCGGAATACATCTATCCAAGAATTGATACTGAATATGAAATTGATAAATTAAAAATTACAGATTCTCTTAAAAAAGAAAAAGTAACTTATTTAAAATTTGATGGTGAAACTCAAATGGAAATTTTACCAAATAAATTTTTAAAACCACTTACAACCGATTCATTTAGTATTTCAGCATGGATAAATTTTGATGAATTTGTGAAAGAAGAACAATATGTAATTTCATTTCCAGGATACAATAGTGGTATATCAATTCAACCAGATAATACATTAAGATTTAATTTTTGGGGAAAAGATTCTAAATATTATTTTAATTATAAAAAACTTAAACCAAATCAATGGCATCATATAATTACAACTATTGATTTTGATTCTAATAAATTAAAATTATTTGTAGATACATTTGAAGAATCTAATAAAACAGATACTTTAACTGAATTTGAATTACCTTTATGGGATTATACTAAAGATAAAATTTATATTGGATGTGGTTCACATGGAAAAAGTATGTTTAGAGGTAAGTTAGCTAATCTGTATTTCTTTGATTATACACTAAGTGAATCAGAAATTAAAAATTTATATTTAAACGGATTAGTTAATAATAGAACATTACAAACACAATTTGAACCAGTTTTAAAATATCAGTTTAATAACTTCTATAAAAATTATGTAATAGATGGAAGTAAAAATCATAACCATTCTACATTGTATAATACACATGGGAGTAACTATTCTCAGTATTTAGGTAAAGATGAAATAGTTAAAACAACTAAAATTAAATTACCAAAAAGAATCGAAGCTACTTTCCAATCATTACCACATGAAAATGATACAAATATTGTAGAAAGATTTTATGGATTTGATCCTGATACAATTGAAAATGGATTAATATTCTTTAAAGATATTCTTACAAATAAAATAACAACTGATAAAATTGGATTGAGTAATTTAAAATATAAATTTATTGAAAATGAAACATTCGATGAACATACAAACTGGATTAAAATAATACTTTAAAATAAAAAATATGGCAGACAAAAAAGAATTATCATTAGAGGAAAGAAATGTAATTGCTTTAGAAAAACAAGCTAAAGCAACCGAAAGATTAGCATATGCTGCAGAAGATATTGCAGATTTTTTCCATACCGCTGATGTTAGTAAATTTACAGAAAAATTAGAATGGTATTTGTATGAATTTCACCAAATCTTAAAAACAAGACAAATGGGTGGTTCATCATCAAGACCTGATAGAGATTACGAAAGAGATTTTAATAGTGAAAAATAAATTAGCTATTATAGTACCTTATAGAGATAGGGAATCACACTTAGAGGTGTTTGTTCCTTATATGCAAGAGTATCTTAAAGAATACGATTACAAAATCTTTGTCATAGAACAAAGTGATAGTAAACCATTCAATAGAGGTAAACTTTTAAATGTAGGTGCTAGAATTGCTATTAAAGAAGGATTTGATTATTTTGCATTACATGATGTGGATATGTTGCCATTAAAAAATGTAGATTATTCATATCCAGAAACACCAATTCATTTAATATCAAAAGTAGATAAAGAAGTTCCATTTATAGATTATTTTGGTGGAGTTACTTTATTTAATGTGCACGATTACAAATTAGTAAACGGATATTCAAATGAGTATTGGGGTTGGGGATTTGAGGATGATGATTTATTGTATAGATGTATTCAACGAAATATACCTTTAGATAAAGTTTCATACGGTATACCAGATAACAATTATTTAATTAATTATTTTAAATTTGATGGAAAGACATCTTATATTAAAATCCCATATAAGAATTTTCATTCAATATTTACATCAGATTTTACATTATCAATTAAATTAAAACCTGAAGATAGTAAAACATCATTGAATGAAACATTTGATGAATACTATGCAGTATCAATACCAGGTAGAAATACTGGTATTTCATATACTTCATTCAAAAGATATAAAACGGAAGTTTGGACAAAAGATGATACTTCAAAATCTATTCAATCGGATATATTAGGAGAAGTTTGGTCACATTTAGTATTGGTTAAAGAGGATAATATAATTTCCTTTTATATGAATGGTGAATTAATAGCTACACAAACATTATCTGACTCATTATATGAATATGATAATGATTATTTTTATATTGGTGTAGGTAATCCAACATTAGATAGTAAACAATTTTATTTTAAAGGATTAATTGCTGAGTTTGCTATTTGGAATATTGCATTAGATAATGATAACATAAATGAAGTGTACGAAAATTCATTATACAAATCAATCATAAACGATTACAGAAAATATAACAAATCAAAGTATCTTAAATGCTATTATGATTTTAAAAATTTCAAAGGAGATATTATACAGGATTTAAGTGGTAATAGAAATAATGGTATGATTTATAATTGTGAAGATGGTATAATATTAGATAAATTTGAAACCGAAATAATTGTTCCTATTAGAAGAAAAGGAAATTTTAAAACATTAAAACATAGTTCAAATTCTACAATAGGAAATAATTGGGTTCATTCAGAAACAAGAAAAAATCAAGAAAGATTTTATAATGAAATGAAAGGTAATATTGTAGATTTATCAATAGATGGATTGAATACCTGTATTTTTAAAGAAGTGAATAGGAAAGATATATCGGATAAAGCAGTTAAAATTTCAGTAAATATATGAAGTTAGGAGTATGTGTACCATATAGAAATAGAGAAGCACATTTAAAAGAATTTGCACCAAGAGTTCATAAGTTTTTAACTGAACAAGGTATTGAACATAAAATATATTTTGCTCACCAATGTGATGATAAATTATTCAACAGAGGTAAGATGAAAAACATCGCTGCTAAACACGCATTTGATGATGGATGTGATTACATTGTTTGGCATGACATTGATATGGTACCAGAAGATAGTTCTTGTGATTATACATTCAATCCTGAGAACCCAAAACATTTAGCAGTAAGAATATCACAAACAGATTATAACCTTAAATATGAAGAGTATTTTGGTGGTGCAGTACTATTTACAAAAGAACAAGTAGAAGCAACCAACGGATATTCAAACGATTATTGGGATTGGGGTATGGAAGATGATGACTTATTTTGGAGATGTGTATTGACGGGTAATGCAGAACAACATTATTTAACCGAACAATTTAAAAATCAAAAATATGGATACTTTAACGGAAAAGATTCATATGTAAAAATAGAACCATCTAGAACATTAAGAAATCTTTGTTCTCGTTCTCATACTATTTCAATTTTAGTAAGAGCGCATCAACAAGAGGAAAAAGTTCCAATTTATTTAATCGGTGATGAAGATAGGAGATTTTGTGAGTATCCAATTTTTAGAAGACCTGGACATGATTGGGGTATATCTTACAATAATAGTAGAGCATTTACCACAATGTTATGGAACAACAATAGAGAATTTCTATATTTATGGGCGAAAAGATATGAGGAACAATGGACTTGGGTAACATTATCAGTTAATGATGAAACTAAAGAAATTTCACTTTATATTAATGGTAAAAAAAGTGATGCAAGATTTGGAACAGGATTATCATCACCATTAAAATACGAAGGATTTTTAAAAAGATACGGAACAGAACCATATTATATTGGAACAACTACATCAGTAGGTATAAATGAAGTTAATAGGTGGTTTAAAGGAGATATCGCTAAAATTATGATATGGGATAGGTGTTTAAACGAAGATGAAATTTTAGAGTTCCCAGAGGATAAAGTAGCACATTATGATTTTAATGAAATAAATGATAATATCCTAAAAGATTTAACTGATAATCAAAATCATGGTGAAATATATAATGTTGAAATAAAAGATGAAAATATTTTGAAAATACATAATACTATCTTACCTTTCCGTAGAGATGGTAAGTTTGAATGTTTACCACATCAAACGGAAGGATTGATTAGTGTGGGTGGTGTTGATAAATGGGCAAAAGGTGAAACAACTGCAAGAAATGAAAGAAGATATATTTTAGAAATGCAGCAAGGTAAATATAATTGGAAAAACGATGGTATGAATAGTTTAGAATATGAACTATTATCAGTCGAAGATATAGGAAATAATTCAGTAATGATAAATTGTAAAGCTTAATGGCTAGTTATGAAAAGTTTGAAAAAGTAAGAGCACAACTGAATGAAGTTGGTGTTGGGTTTTGTTTAGCAAAATGGATGCAGGTAACAATGCATTTACATATTGGACATAATCATTCATGTCACCACCCAATGACACATCAGATATCTACAACTGAAATAGAAAGAGATCCATCTGCACTTCATAATACTCGTTACAAAAAAGAAAAGCGTAGAGAAATGTTAACTGGTGATAAACCAGCAGAATGTGATTATTGTTGGGGTGTAGAAGATAGTTCAAATCAATTTAGTGATAGAACTTTTAAATCATCTGAACCATGGGCATACCCACATTTAGAAAAAATAAAAGATATGCATTGGAGAGAAAATATAAATCCATCTTATGTAGAGGTTTCTTTCTCAAATGCATGTAATTTTAAATGTTCATATTGTGCACCACCGTTTTCTACAAAATGGATGGAAGAAATAGAACAACATGGTGGATATCCAACATCAGATAGTTTCAATGATTTAAAACATTTTACAAGTAGTGGTAGAATACCAATTCCACAAAACGAATACAATCCATATGTAGAAGCATTTTGGAAGTGGTGGCCAGAGTTGTATAATGATTTATATACATTTAGAATTACCGGTGGTGAACCTATGATGCATAAAGATACTATGAAAGTATTAGATTACATTATTGATTCACCTAATCCAAATAAAGAATTATCATTAAGTATTAATTCAAATTTAGGTGTACCGGATAGTTTATATAAAAAGTTTAGAGAAAAATTTAAAATAATTTCTGAAAGAGGTTTAGTAAAAGAATTAATTATTTACACTAGTTGTGATGGACATGGAGCTCAGGCAGAATATGGTAGAAGTGGGTTAGTATATAATCAACTTATGGATAGAATTGATGATTTGTGTGAATATATACCTAGATTGACAGTGGATATTATGAGTACATACAATGTATTATCAGTTCCATCATACAAAAAATTAATTACAGATGTATATTCTTTAAAAGCAAAACATACAAACGGATTAAGATATTATAGACAACCATTGTTATTAGATAGTTCATATTTAAGATATCCAAACCATCAGGCAGTTAAAATATTAGATAAAGAATGGTCACAAGAAATTTGGGAACAGGCACAATTAGTTGAGTTCTACGAAATGTTACGAGAAGATGTAAATTGTTATGGATTTAGTGATGTAGAGATTGTTAAAATTAGAAGGATATATGATTACTTTATTTCGATAGATGATGAGGATAGAGTGGCACATAGAAAAGATTTCTATAATTTTTTCAACGAACATGATAGGAGAAGAGGAACTGATTTTTGTAAAACTTTTCCTGAGTTAGAAGAATTTTTTCACAAATGTAAAGAAATGAAATAATGGAATTATTTGAATTTAAAGATACTTTTTGTTGTTCTTTATTTAGAGAAACAAAATATAATACATCATTGAAACCAAATTTGTTAGCGGATTTGTTTCAACATTCATTTAAAATAGAATGTAAATTTGTAGCAAAAGATAATGGTAAAGAACAATTTATATTTTCTAAACAAGGAATTGTTAATAGTGGTGTTTATATAGTAAATAATACATTAAATTTTATATTAGCAACTACTTCCAACAATATAGATTTTAGTGATAGTGTAATTTTAGAAACATATGAGTTTGAATATGAAAAAGAATATACAATTACATATGAAGTTAATATAGAAAATAATACATTTATAACATCAGTAAATGGTGATACTAAAACTAATACATTTATTAACAAAGTAAGTGATTATTCAAATGTACCATTGTGGATAGGAACTTCAAATGCATTTGCAGAAAAAAAGAATTATTTTAACGGAATAATATCTCAATTTATAGTTTCAAATAATGAAGGTATAATTACTGATTTAGATTTTACAAATGTAAATAGATTTAAAATTTGGGATAAAAGTGGTAATGGAAATTATGCATACATTGAGGAATTTTTAAACAAAAAAATTCAAATAAGATTAAATACAATGATAGCAGGTAATTCATTAGAAGCAAAAGATATTAAAAATATAAAACAAACATTAATATAATGAAAATATTAATTACAGGTGGAGCAGGATATTTAGGTTCGGTAATAACGGAAAAAATGTTAGATGCAGGACATGAAGTTACCGTTTTAGATAACCTATCATTTAAACAAATTTCACCACTTCAATTTACATCAAATCCAAAGTATCATTTTATATATGGTGATGTTAGAAATGAAAAGTTATTAAGACATGAAGTTGGTATACATGATGTAATTATTCCATTGGCAGCAATAGTTGGTTTTCCTGCATGTAAAGCAGATCCTAAATTAGCATGGGAAGTAAATTATGAACAAATAAAAACAATATTAGATACTATTGGAGAGGAACATATAATTTTATATCCAAACACAAATAGTGGATATGGTATTGGTGAAGGACAAACAGAATGTACTGAAGAATCACCACTAAATCCTATTTCAGTATATGGTGAAAGTAAATGTGCAGCAGAAAAATTATTATTAGAATGTTCACAATCAATTTGTTTTAGATTAGCAACTGTGTTTGGAACATCTACAAGAATGAGAACGGATTTATTAGTTAATGAATTTGTTTACAAAGCAATGACAGATAAATACATTACGGTTTTTGAGAAACATTTTAAGAGAAACTTTATTCATATTCAAGATGTTGCAAATGTTTTTTTATGGGCACTAAACAATTATGAAACAATGAAACATAATGTTTACAATGTTGGGTTGAGTAATGCTAATTTAAATAAGCAAGAGTTATTAGAAAAAATACAACAATATATTCCTGATTTTGCAATTAGTTATTCTGATTTTTATGAAGATCCAGATAAGAGAGATTATATTGTATCAAACAAAAAAATAGAAGCAACAGGATGGAAACCACAATATAGTTTAGATGATGGCATTAAGGAATTGATGAAAACATATCAGGTCTTAATTCCAAGAATGACATCTGAATTTAGAAATGGATTTCCATTAGGATACGCACAAACTTTTTAATATGGCAGAATTTGTTTGGGGAAAGAAAGGTGATGAAACATTCCAAGAATATAGAGATAGAGCAATAAATACTATTTCGAATTCATTCTGTGGAGCAAAGTGGTATAATGCAACTATATGGTTAAATATGGGACAAACTACTTCATGTCACCACCCACCTGCACACAAAATTCCATTAGAAGAATTAGAAAAATCATATAAAGCATTACACAATACTCACTACAAAAAGTTAGTTCGTAAAGAAATGTTAGAGGGTATAAGACCGGCAGAATGTGAGTATTGTTGGAAAGTAGAAGATTTAGGACCAGATAAAGTAAGTGATAGAGTTTATAAATCGGTGATATATTCTGATGAAGAATTAATTCAAGCAAAAGAACAATTTGGATATACTAAAGATGTTGATTTAAAAACATTAGAAATTAGTTTTGATGCTAATTGTAATTTTGCATGTTCATATTGTAATGCATCATTTAGTACAACTTGGCAAACGGATATAAAAACCAATGGAGCATATCAGAATTTAGTTACCGATGGTGCACCTGCATTTCATCACGCTGGAGATGATGCAATGTTGTATGGAAAAGATAACAAAGATAATCCATATGTAGAAGCATTTTGGAAATGGTGGGAAGGTGAATTACAACATTCATTAAGAGAACTTAGAGTAACCGGTGGTGAACCTACAATGAGTAAAGATTTTTGGAAGTTAATGAATTGGTGGGAAAATCATAAAGAATGTGATGTTAGATTTGCAGTTAATTCTAATTTGGGACAAAAGCAAGAATTAGTTGATAGATTGATAGCAGCAACACACAACTTTAAAGAAATTGATATTTACACAAGTGGTGAAAGTGTTGGTAAGCATGCAGAATATATTAGAGATGGTAAAGATTGGAATAGATGGATAAGTAATGTTGAAAAGATTTTGAGAGATGGAAATGTAAGAACAATGAATGTAATGATGACAATAAATGCATTATGTTTATTTAGTATTACAGAATTCTTAGATGAAATGAATAAATTAAGAGAAAAGTATATTAATAAAACACCGTTATTAATGACACTTAATATTTTAAGATTCCCATCATTTCAATCAGTTTCAACACTACCTGAAGATATCCGTTTAGAAAGAGCAGAACACCTTCAAAATTGGGTTGAAAACTTTATTAATAGTAAACCTTCATATTACAACGATACGGATTTATGGGGGTTAGCAAACCAAATATATAGATTGTGTGAATATCTTAGAGAAGTAACACAAGGACATAGGTTTTCATCTGATTTGAGAAGTAGACAAAGAGATTTTAAATCTTTCTATCAACAATATGATATTCGTAGAGGAAAAAACTTTGTAGAAACTTTTCCTGAATTAGAAGATTGGTTTGATATGGTTAGAGAAAGTAGAACGGATTATGTACAAGAAATAAAGAAAGTTAGAGGTGATGAAAACAATCTTTATAAATTAGATTATGAAAAAAGAGCATTAGAGGAAGGAATAGTTACGGATGATTTGGAAAACGAAATTATAAAACATTTAGAAAATGAGTAGTAAATGGGATGAGTTTAAAGTTACTCCATCAAAAACTTTTGGATTAGAAGTTCCAACCTTCCAACCATCCGTATTCAGAGAATATAGAGGTGAAATATTTACAACATTTCATTCAAAAGAACATCCTGTAATGAATTATGTGAGTGATGGTTGTGAAATACACGGAAGATTTTCTCGTTCATACAAAGGTGTATTGAGAGGATTGCATTGGGATAATAAGACTTGGAAATTAGTTCAAGCAGCAGTAGGTGATATTTACTTAGTTGTGTTAGATATGAGAAAAGATTCTCCTACTTATGGAGATTGGGAATCATATATTATTTCAGAGAGATTACGAAATCAGGTTTTAATTCCACCAGGTTTTGCAAACGGACACTACGCATTAACTGATTGTATGTTCCATTATAATTTATTTTACAAAGATGGATATGTAGATGCAGATGAACAAGGTGTAGTTAAATGGAATGACCCAGAGTTTCAAATGGAATGGCCTACTAATAATCCAATATTACAAAAAAGAGATAGATGATAAAACCATATGTAAAAAATGAATGGGGACAGTTACGTGAAATCATAGTAGGTACAGCAACAAATGCACAAGTTCCTACTATGGGAGATAAATGTTTACATTCAATTGATTATGCACATCTATCGGATGAAGAATTTAAAAATAGACCATCGGGATTATATCCACAACAATTAATAGAAGAAACACAGGAAGATTTAGATAAGATTGTGGATACATTAAAATCTTTAGGAATCATAGTTCACAGACCTTTGGATAGAGATTTTTCTCAAATATACAAAACGGATAATTGGGAAGTGGATGGATATTATAATTATTGTCCAAGAGATTCGATGTTAGTTATTAATGATAAGGTTATTGCAACACCAATGACTTTAAGACATAGACAAAATGAATCTGAAACTTGTAAACCTTTGTTTGATACAAACCATTGGGTAGATGCACCAAAACCAAAATTATTAGATTCTATTTATCAACGAGATGATTTATCAATTCCAACTCTATTAGATGGTGAACCTATTTTTGATGCAGCTAATGTGATTAAACATAATAACGATTTATTATATTTGGTAAGTAATACCGGTAATAAAGATGGTGCTAAATGGTTAGAAAACTATTGTAAAGAAACTTTCGGAAACGAATATAAAGTTCATTTAGTAGAAGGGGTTTATGCATATATTCATATAGATACCACATTTGTTTTTGTCGGTGAAGGTAAAGTATTACTAAATCCAAGTAGAGTTAATGAAAACAATCTACCAAATTTTTTAAATAATTTTGATAAGATTTGGGCACCTGAACCATTTCCTACAAAAGTAATGGAAGATTGGTGTCCTGCATCACCTTGGTTGGGAATGAACATATTACCAATTAATGATAAACTTTGTATGGTAGAAGAACATCAGATTGATTTAATGAAGGAATTGAAAAAATGGGGTATTGAATCTATTCCGGTTAAGATGAGACATGCTAGAACTTTTAGTGGGGGCCCACATTGTGTGACATTAGATGTAGTTAGAGATGATAGCTAAATTTTAAAATAATAAATGAGAATAAATAAACAACATACTAAAGATACAAACCCAATAAATAATTGGGAATTTCCTGCATTGTTGGATTATATAACTACAAACAATCTAAAACAGGAATTAGAACTATTATTTAAGGAAAAGAAAAACGATTTTAAATTTTTTGATAGAAATGGATCAGCAATGTATGAGTGGTGTAGATATAGTAAAAAGGAAACACCTGTTGCATATGAATTGATTTCTTATTTACATTCTACTGAGTGGGTTAGATATTTGGAAGAAATAACAAAGATTAAAGGATTACTACCAGATATACATTTACATGGTGCAGGTTATATGAGATGTGGAGTGGGTGATAGTTTAAAGATACATACGGATTTTAATTGGAATGATGATATTAAATTAAATAGAGTTCTTACATTAGTAATCTATTTAAACAAAGATTGGAAACGAGAATGGAATGGTGATATACAACTTTGGGATAAAGAAAACAAAGAATGTGTAAAGAGATATTTTCCTGATTGGGGAAATTGTATTATGTGGGAATATGATGAATTGGGATTTCATGGACATCCAAATCCATTAAATTGTCCTGAAGGTGAATGTAGAGATGGGTTTAGATTATTTTATTATACATCAAATTCTACAAATGAAAATCCACATAGAAGTTTGTATTGGTTTGATGGTGAAAAGGCAATAGATGAGATTAAATAACGATTGGGATAAAGTATTGGAGTTTGAAGAACTTATTGCAGACTATTGTGGTTCAAAATATGCAGTAGCATGTGATAGTAATTCAAATGCAATAAAATTAGTATTGGAATATCTTAATGTAAAAAATATAGAAATTAAAATACCAAAAAATACATATGCATCAGTTCCAATGCAAATTATCCATAGTGGTAATAAACCAAAATTTATAGATTTAAAATGGCAAGGAGAATACACATTATATCCATTACCAATAATAGATTCTGCATGTAGATTTAGAAAAGGAATGTATTTAACAGATACTTATCAAATACTTTCGTTTCATCATAGAAAAATATTAAACATAGGAAAGGGTGGAATTATTTTGACAGATGATAAAAATTTCGTATCTTGGTGTAGACCTATGATATACGATGGAAGACATATTAATAAAATGTATAGTGAAGATGAATTAGAATGTATAGGATATCATATGTATATGACACCAGAAGATGCTAAAATTGGAATTAATATTTTTAATACTAAAATTAAAGATTTCAATGAAGATTGTGGTTCATATGAAACTTATAAAGATTTAACTAAACAACCCATTTTTAAAAAATATTTATGATAAAAAATTTAGAAAAATATCCTATTGTATCTGAAGCTAGATTTACAAAGGATGAACTAATTAAGTACGAAAGAATAATTGCAGACCATTGGGAAGCAGGTAGAATAAAAGGACCTGTTCATTTAAGTGGTGGTAATGAAGAACAATTAATTGAAATCGGAAAAAGAATTAAAGAAACAGATTGGGTATTTAGTACTTGGCGTTCTCACTACCATGCGTTAATTAAAGGTGTTGATCCTAAATGGTTAGAAGATGAAATTTTAGCAGGTAGAAGTATTACTATCGTTAGTGAAGAACAAAAATTTTATGCAAGTGCAATCGTAGGTGCAATTATACCAATCGCAACTGGTGTAGCAATGGCAAATAAGAGAGATGGTAAAGATGATAAAGTATTTTGTTTTATAGGTGATATGGCATTTGAAACGGGTGGGTTTTATGAAATGCATAAATACGCAGTTAGATATGATTTACCAATTGTATTTGTAGTAGAAGATAATGGGGTATCAACAAACACTCCAACGGATGTAACTTGGAATGGTGAAAAAAGAGAAACACCATCAGAAAAAGTTATATGGTATAGTTATGAAAAACAATGGCCACATTATGGAACTGGTAAATGGGTAATATTTTAATGAAAAAAATAAATTTTATATACGAATATGAAGTAGATGGTGTAATATTCCCTAATGGATTAACTGAGGATGCATATAAAAGTACACTTCAGCAAATAGAATTACATGGAGTTTCTACTAACGAATTTTTTACAAGAGGATTTACAGATCATCATAATGTTATAAATTTATCATCAAAACATAAAGATATAACTTTTAATATTTTTTATACTAGAACTATTAGGGAAAATATATTAGAAAGTTTTACAAAAATAAATGATAAACAATACACATTTGAATACGAAGGAGATAATTTTGAAATAAATTTAGTTCCATTTAATCGTATAAATCCAAACGAAAGAAACTTTTATCCTATAAACTTATTTGGAAATGAAGATTTTTTATTCCAAACACCATCAATAACGGTAAAAGATGTAGTAGAAACACAATCTAATCGAAGACCATTATTAAATTTAAATTCGGAAATTATACGAGCAACTAGTTTAGGACATTTAGATATAATAATTTCTACATTTCACGAAGGTGGTGTTCATTATGAATCTTTTTTTGAAAAAATTTATAATAGTTGTAAAGAATTAGATATAAATCCAAAACAAATACATTATGCAAATGCAGACCATAATGTGAATTTAAAACATGATTTGTGGTGTAGAGAAAATAATATTACTGAAAAAATTAATTGTAATTTTGTAGATTATTTATTTAGTTTAGCATGTAGTGCATATTCACATAATCCATATGATGGTGATGTTTTGAATTACGAAGGTGAAAGAGAAAAAAACTTTTTAATGTTTAATCGTTCAGTATTCAAAGATCATAGATTTTGGTATTTAGCAGAATTAGAAAAAAATGGAGTGTTAGATGATTGTTTATATTCAATGATATTTCCATATGATAGAGAAATTCAAAGAGGACAAGATGGTTATAGAGGATTTCCTACATTTACTACTGAACAAGAGTTTCAGGATAATATGAAATGGATGCAAGCAATAAAAGATAAGGGTGTTATTAAAATTGATAATATAGATACATTTGATGATTCTACTTATTATGCAAATGGAAAAAGAGTTCATTATGGTTGGATTGATTGGGTAAAACCAACATTTGACCCATCATTTTTAAGAACATATATGACATTACTTACGGAATCGGCATTCACATCATGTCAAGTTTCAGAAAAAGGAGTTAAGGCATTAAGATATTTCCATCCATTTATTGCATTAGCAGGACCATTATATTTAGAAATGTTAAAAGAAAAAGGATTTAAAACATTTGATAAATATTTTGATGAAAGTTATGATAAAATATTTGATCATAGAGAGAGAATGAAAGCGGTAGTAAAACTAACAACTGAACTAA
>JACCDP010187101.1_pt1 | contig 17592 bp, 23 predicted proteins | sample 7445841 | NCBI WGS metagenome assembly JACCDP01 (sample SAMN15323441, study PRJNA562643) | freshwater metagenome | isolation source: river surface water | place: USA:Blue River Watershed | collected 2017-08-17
ATTATGAAAAGCATTATTTGAAGAACTTAATTGAATGGTGGAGAAATAAAGCTTGCAATCGTTATGAAACTTTGTATAATGAAGGTCGTTTGAGAAACGAACTGGAAGTCTGGACTTCAGGAAAAGATATCCAAATTATTAGATAAATATTTCCATTTGGGGTCAAAATGGCTGGAACATCATCTGAGAGACAAGAAACGGGTGTAATTAAAAAAATTAACGAAGCAGTTAAAAAAAATAAAAACAATCCCGTTACCGTCATTGCAGGTAAAACTAAAATACCGGGTATAATCAAAGCCGAAAAATTTGGAGGCCGACAACTAGGTGGTTCTGAACCTTACACAGATGTTGTTTTAAACACATACAAAGGCGAAAAAATTAATTTGTCACTGAAGGGTGAATCTGCACCATCTTTGGCTGGAGGTGGTTTAAAGGGTTTGGAATTAGCTGTTCCTGGAATAGCAAAAAAGTTTATGAACGCTGCACACAAACAATTGATAGAAAAAGAAAAATTAAAACCAGGCGACAAAGTTCCGGATGTTTTTGGTAAAATTGGTGATAAAGATAAAGTCAAAATTGTTGTGGGTAATAAACAAATGGGTGGTCCAATAGATTACATGTGTATTGGTCCAAGGGATGTATCTGGAAAATATGATGAAAAAAAGAATGAATTAACTTTGAATGGTGAGTTAACTGAAGCTGTAAAATATGCAAAAACTCATGAATTGTTTTTTAGATTAAGAGCTAGAAGGGAAGATCAAAGATTTGATCCTGATTCTAAAGATACTAAAGGTGTACCGAAAATCTATGGTAAATCTCCCTCAAAAGGAGACTCAGCCGGCCGTATTGTTGTAACAGATTCAACACCAAAAAACGCAGTAATAGTTAATATAAATTAAAATATGAAAAATCAATTAGACACATTTGATGATGATTTTGGATTCTCTGCCATATCAGCACAAGAATATGAATCCAAAATTGCACAAGCTGCTGAAAGAGCTGCAACAGAAGCTTCTGCGCCAGTAGAAGAATATAAACAAAGGCTTCAAAAATTGGAGTCTATGATTGTTCCTTTTTTGGAAAAATTAAAAGAAACTGGCGATAAAGAATACATATATTGGCCAAATCGTAAACCTAAAATCGAAAAACAAATACAGGCAATTCTAAAACTGACAAGAGATTAATATGAGTGCAACCGTGATTATACCAACTACGGGTTCTCCGGAGTTGAATGATGCTGTGGGTAGTGTGTTGAATCAAACTTATGAAACAAAATGTTATGTTGTTGCAGATGGTATTCAATCACATTCAAAAACAAGAATCATTACTGACAACTTTTTAAACAAGAAGAATCTGGAAAGATGTTTCTTACCAGTTAATGTCGGTGCAAATGGTTTCTATGGACACCGTGTGTATGCCTCTTTCACGCACCTAATCAATACCGATTATGTTCTTTACCTGGATCAAGACTGTTGGTTTGAACCAGACCATGTAGAGAAGTGCATCAAAACCATAGAAGAAAATGGCCTGGATTGGTCCTATTCACTCCGTAGAGTATGTGATAAAGAAGGCAATTATATCTGTAATGATGATTGTGAATCACTTGGTAAGTGGCAGACATATCATGGAGTGAATCACATAGATACTAATTGTTATTGCATAAAAACATCGGTTGCGATAAAATTAGCACAAGTATGGCATGGTGGTTGGGGCCAAGATAGAGTTTTCTTATCGGTCCTTGCAAATCATTTTCCTAAATTTGATTGTACCGGTTACTATACAGTTAACTATCGTGTTGATGGAAACCCAGGTTCTGTAAATGCAGAATTTTTCCATCATGGTAATGAAGTGATGAAACAAAAATATAATGGAGTTTTCCCGTGGCAAAAAATTTAATTATTGGTGGATTTACCAACTATGGTATCAATGAACTGAAACCTTGGGTTTTATCAGCAAAAGAAATTATTGGTGATAATGATATTGTTCTGTTGGCAGGAAACACAACAGAAGAAACCATAAAATGGTTAGAAAATCAAGGTGTGATTGTCGAACCAATGGCAAGATCACAAAGCGTTCCAATTCATGTTCTCCGTTTCCTTTCCATCTATGAGTATCTAAGACACAATTGGGCTAAGTACCGTTTTGTGGTCACCACAGATGTTAAAGATGTATACTTTCAATTTGATCCATTTGATTATCTTGAAAAATCAATGTTTCCTGGTTCAACTACAAAATTAATCATTGCATCTGAAGGACTAAAATATAAAGACGAACCTTGGGGTGATGAAAATTTAAAGCAGGCATATGGACCATACATCTACGAACAATTCAAAAATAATACCATCTATAATGTAGGAACTTTCGGTGGCACTTCCGAATATGTTAAAGATATGGTGTTCAATATTTTCACAAATGCAATTAACAGACCTATTCCTATTTGTGACCAGGCAGTATTCAATGTATTGGTGAATACACAACCATTTAAAGATATTTGTTATGCAACAGACGATTGGGCTTGTGAAGCAGGTACTGTTGCCGATCCTTCTAAGATTGAACAGTTTAGACCCAATCTATTATGTTACGAACCTGAGTTTGTTGATGGTATTGTAAAAACCTTCAATCAATATATTTTCCCTATTGTTCATCAATATGACCGTGTTCCTGAATGGAAAAAATTCGTGGCTCAAAAATATGGTCAAAAGGATGAATCTCAATTTTTTACATATAAGGTTTAATTATGAGTGATGTTATTACTATCAATACAGAAAACAATACTTGGCAAACATTTCCGCAAAATGATTTTGTTTGTTCAGGAAAAGGGCTTGGTGAACTTTCCAGAAAAATGATGCAACCAAAAATGTTGGAAATTGGTTGTGATGTTGGTGATACTGCTGAGTTTATGATGCGTTCACATCCAATGCTGCATTTAACATCAATTGATCCATACGAAAATTATGTTGATTGGAATGGTAGACCTCTAAACGAAAGAGAAGTGGTTTATCAAAACATGATGGAAAGATTGAAACATTGGCCTGATCGTTTTGAGTTGATTCGTATGACTTCCGATTCGGCCGCCCAAATTTTTAAAGACGAAGAATTTGATATCATCTTTATTGATGGACTACACACATACGAACAATTATCAAAAGATTGTGAGAACTATTATTCAAAGGTTAAAACCGGTGGAATATTTTCCGGACATGATTATCGTTCAATTGAAGGTGTTCGCCGTGCAGTAGATGAATTCTCCGCAAAGGTTGGCAAAAAGGTTGAATTCACGGATAATGATGTTTGGTATTGGTACAAATGAGAAGATGTATAGTATTATCAGGTCAATACAGAACATTTGACCAAACTTGGAAAAATATCAGAAACTTTATTGATTTAAATGGTCTGGATGTTTATTGCCATCTTTGGTCTACAAGTGAAGAAGAAAAGAACAATGTAATTGACCGATTGGAACCAAAAAAAATATTGGTAGAAGATAATTCGTTATATACAGAAACTTTCAACACAATAGAAAAAAACATATTACAGAATAATCCAAAAGGTGTGAATCAAGACAGATTATCCGGTAATGCATCTATGAATTACAGTCGTAGAGCTGCATATGATCTAATCGATAAAGACGAATATGACTATTTGGTTTATTGTAGATATGATATAGGATTTCGTTCCATCTTCAAATTCGAAAATAATATTGAATCAATTATAACTCCTCTGGAAGAATCTTATAATTTAATCTCCGATATTTTTGCAATTATGCCTATGAAAATGGCTGATAGTTATTTTCTCTACGAAGAATATGAAAGATTGCAATCCACCAAATGGGAACCTGAGTTTCTGAATTGGTTAAGAAATATCAAAAAATATCCAGAGAGAGATATACAGACACATATACATACTAGATATTGTCCTCATATGTTATTAATGAGAAACATTTTGATGAGTGGCAATAGTTTTGCAACTGCCGATATACCAATATATTTACAAAGATGAAAATTGCATTGTGTTTTTGTGGTCAATCTAGATCATTCGAAAAAGGTTATGAGTATTACAAAGAAAATCTTTTAAGACACTATGATGTGGATGTTTACATTCATTCATGGAAGTTTGAAGATAGTAAGAAATTGATTGAATTGTATAATCCAAAAGATTATCTGTTTGAAGATAAATTGATGGGTAATTATGATGCATACTACACAAGAACACCTAATGCACAGAAGTGGCCTCCAAGATTTACATATAGCGCACTCTACTCAATGAAAGAATCATCAAAATTAATTGATGGCAAATATGATTGGGTAATAAAAACAAGAACAGATTACGCACTCAATACAGTTATACCTTTCTCCGAACTTTCAAATTCAAAACTCTACATACCAAATTGTAGAATGGTACCACAAAGAGATTTTGGTAATGACCAATTCGCTTTCAGTTCTCAAGAAAATATGTTAAAATACATGTCTACTTGGGATTATGTTGATGAATACTATGAATCTGGTGTTCAATTTATTGGTGAAGATTTGATGCAAGCCAATTTAAGAAAACATGGTTTGACTGGAGAAAATCTGGTGTATGTGAATATGAATAATCCATTTCCGCCAGGACCACATAACGGAACTTGGCACTCTTTGATTCGTGATGATTATGCAATTTGGGTCGAAACTAATACAAAAACTTAAAGGACATTCAGGCTCAGAAGTAAGCCTGAAAGAATGGCCAGGTATTGGCCTCTATGTCGAAAAAGTTGGAAACACGGAACGCAATCTTGAAAGAATGCTTGTATTGCGTGACATGGGCTATCGTGTTCCTAAAATATACTATTCTGAAAAAGATTATCTTTTGATGGAATATATTCATGGCCTCGACATGAAAAACTATTTACTCCATAATAGTGTCCATCAATTATACAATTTCATCGGTGAAACCATAGATGATTTTTCCAACAATTCTGTAATGATGGATTATACTGAAACATATCACAAAAAACTTTCTTGGTTGGATAATAATAAAGAAATGCCATTCACCAAAAAAGAATTGATAGACAAATTACCAAAGTTATTGCCTAAGTCTACATATCATGGCGACTTCACACTAGAGAATATACTATACACCAATCCAGGATTCTATATGATTGATCCTGTTACAATAGAGTATGATTCTTTTGTGTTTGATATTGCGAAATTAAGGCAAGACCTGGAGTGCAAATGGTTTCTCCGCAACACGGATGTGAAACTTGATACTAAGTTGGAAATTCTTAATTCAAAATTAAAACATGAATATGAACAGTATATTAATGACTATCTTTTGATTTTAATGTTATTGAGAGTATATCTACATACTAAACCAGGTGATTCGGATCACCTATTCATTATGAAAGAGATTTATAGACTATGGAAATAATTGTACCGGCGGCTGGTCTTTCTACCAGATTCCCAAACATGAAACCAAAATACCTTTTGTATGATTACAAAGGCGATATGATGTTGATGAATGCTTTAAGAACCTTTCGAGAAAGAGGTTATAGAATTCATCTTGGTATTCTAAAAGAACATGAAGAAAAATATAATGTAATCAAACAAATACAACATGAATGGTCTGATAACATTAATTATGTGATAATCGATAAACCAACCAGAGGTCCTGCTGATACTGTTTACCAAATTATCAAAGCCTCAGGAATACATACTTCCGAAATCTTTATTAAAGATTGTGATAGTTTCTTTGAACATGATATTACCGAAGGTGATAATTATGTTTGTGTTTCTAAAATTTCACAACATGAAATCCTCAAGAAACTTGCATCAAAAAGCTTTACAATTTCCAATGAAAATGGTATAATAACAGATATCGTGGAAAAAGAAGTTGTATCGGACACCTTCTGTGTTGGTGGTTATAAGTTCTCTTCCGCAATGATGTATAAAAATGCATTTGAACAATTGAACACCGATAGAGAAGTTTTTGTTTCAGATGTGATTGGCCGTTGCATCAACAATCTACAAGTTTTTACTAATAAATTGGTGACCGATTATGTTGATGTTGGTACTGCATCCGATTGGTTTGAATACAATGATAGACCAGTAATCTTCTGTGACATTGATGGCACAATCATCGTTGCACAGTCTAGGTTAGACCTAGAAGGCAAAAAGGAACCCGTGGTTTTGCAGAAGAATGTTGATAGACTATTGAAGATGCAAGAGAATGGATCACAATTCATATTCACATCCGCAAGAGAAAATCAATACACTTCTTTGACCAGAGAAATGTTGTATAAGTTGGGTTTCAAAAGTTTCAATCTAATTTGTGGTTTGCAAAATACTAAAAGAATATTGATTAACGATTACAATGAAGCCAATCCATATCCAAGAGCTGTTGCAATCAACCTTTATAGAAATGATGATAGATTGAGTGATTTCCTATGATTATACCAGATAAAAACTTATTCATTGTAACCTCAGCATTAAAGCCTTTGGGTAATCATTTTGGTGATGCTGAAAGATATCAACAAACGATTGATGGTCTGCGTTCAATAAGAAAAGTTGTTCCTGATGCATTAATCGTCACAACAGATGTATCAGTTAGAACTTTGGTGGAAGCAGAAAAAGACATTATTGCGAGAATGTCTAATATATTTGTTGATATGTCACAAGACAAAATTGTTATGGATTTATCACAAAGAGGTTTGAAAAGTCTTGCAGAAAATGTTTTATTGTTCAATACGATTCAAACATTGAGGAATTCACCAGATGTATCACACATATTCAATTCTGTGAAAAGAATTTTCAAATTTTCCGCCAGAACTATATTGGAAGATAGTTTCGATATCAAAGAATATGATGATTTGTTTGGTAAATTTGTCTTTAAGAAAAGAATACCAACTTGGATGAATCCTCCTGTGGTGTCGGATTTGCTAATTACAAGAATGTATTCTTTCTGTCCGTCATTGATTGACACTTATTTGAATGTCATTGGACAAAATATACCACTAGTTCAACAAGGTCTTGATACTGAACATGCACATTTCCATAACATTCCAAAAGAATATTTGGTTGAATTCGACAAATTACATTGTCATGGATGGTTAGCCGGTAATGGTAAAACTGAGTATTATTGACACTATATATCAATTTCAATATTTGTTTGGTTTTAAACCATACATTTAAATCTTGTATAAATATACCACTGGCAACCAAAGTGTGTTGCATCTTAGAGGTACCATGTTAACATTCAAAAGTTTTTTAAGAGAACAAGTTGATCCTGAGGAAGGCGCAAGCCGACAAATTAAACATTTGACTCATGTTGAAGATCGTCCATTGCAAAATGGTGAAAAAGGTGCTTTACATGCCATCAAATCTTTATCTTCCGCAGCTGAACATATCAAACAAGGCAAAAAAACTTCTGAATTAACCACAAAATATGATGGTTCACCAGCAATAGTTTATGGTCACCATCCAGAAAACGGAAAGTTTTTTGTTGCGTCCAAATCAGCCTTCAACAAGACACCTAAAATAAATTATACTCCGGCTGATATTGAAAAGAATCATGGCCATGCACCAGGACTTGTCAAGAAATTAAAAGACGCTTTGCAACATCTACCTAAAGTGGCACCAAAAGAAGGTGTTTACCAAGGCGATATGATGTTCTCTAAAGAAGATAAAATGAAAACCAAAGAGGGCGGAACATCTTTTCATCCAAATCCTTCTGGTTTGACATATACTGCACACGGAACACACAAATCTTCGGTGGATAAAGCCAAAATTGGTGTAGTTACACACCTTTCATATCATGGTAAAAATGCAAAGAGTCTAAATGCTTCTCATGAAGTTGACCATGAAAATTTTGGTAAACATTCAGATGTTTTCTCTGTTGATCCTAGAATGGATACATCTAAAGTGCATTTCAGTCCTGAACAACAAAAAGAGTTTCAGAAACATTTGAACGCTGCACAGTCAGTTCATGATACACACGGTGATGACATGTATGCTGGAACCAAATTGCATCAAGGCATTGGCAGCCATTTAGAAACATATATGAATCACACAGTAAGAACTGGTGAAGAACCTAATCATGAGAACTTTAAGAATTGGTTGGAAACCAAAAAGAATAAAGAAATAGAAAAACTTAAAGTTAAAAAAAACAAAAACGCAAAACAATCGGAGTTGAAATCCGAATTGGATAAAATAGATAGAAACAAAAAACACTATAATAATCTATTCAAAATGCATGGTCATTTGCAGAGAGCTAAAAATGTTTTGATTGATGTTATGAATCAACATCAGGAATTTGAACACACACATGGTGGTGAAAAGGCTAATCCAGAAGGATATGTTTTCCATCATGGAAAAGAATCAGATAAATTTGTTAACCGTGCAGAATTTTCACGCCGAAACTTTGCAGGCATTAGAAATATATGAAAAAGTTTTTAGAAAAGTTACAAGAAGAAGAAAAATCACTGAAACCGGTGGTTATGGCCTTTGGTCGCATGAACCCTCCAACCATTGGTCACGAAAAGTTGGTCAACAAAGTTCACCAATTGGCAAAAGACTACAATGCACCACACCATGTCATTCTTTCACATTCAATGGATGCAAAGAAAAATCCATTAGAAGTTGCTTCTAAAGTGAAACATGCCAAGCGTTTCTTTCCAAATACAAACATTGTTTCTTCGTCTAAAGAAAGACCAACATTTCTACAACATGCGGCTGCATTGAATCAAGCCGGTCATGACCATTTGATTATGGTTGCTGGTTCCGATAGAATACCAGAATACGAACAAAAATTAAATCAATATAATGGTCCTGGAAAACTATTTAACTTCAAAAAGATAGAAGTTAAATCTGCTGGTCACCGTGATCCTGATGCTGAAGGTGCAGAAGGTATGTCCGCATCAAAAATGCGTGAACATGCACAAAACAATGATTTCAATACTTTTAGACAGGGTATTCCTGCACATGTACCTGAGAAACATGCAAAAGAACTATTCCGTGATGTAAGAAACGGAATGGGATTAAATGAAAATACATCCCGTGGTATGTTCAAAGCAATTTTCGTTACTGGTGGTCCTGGTTCTGGCAAAGATGTTATCTTGCGTGAAGCGATTGCTGAACAAAAATCAGTTGAAATCAATTTATTGCAAGCCTTTGATTATCTAGCTGACAAACAAAAACTATCGGAAAAATCGGATGACTATCGTAGAAATGCAATTCGTAGTCGCAAACCAATTATTATTAATGGTCCTGCCGATAAACAAGATAAAATGTTTTGGGTGAAGGAAGAGTTGGAAGAACTAGGATATGACACGATGATGATTTTTGTTGAAACTTCCAACGAAACCAGTAAATCTCGCAACGAAAAATTGACCAAGATGATTGCTGAATCCACCAGACAAGTGAAGTGGAAACAAGCCCAAGAAAGTAAAGAAAACTATGAAAACACATTCGAAAATTTCATCAGTTTGAACAATAGTGGTTCTTTGGAAGAAATAGAAGAAGATATCACAGATATATACCAAAAAATCAATAATTTTATTGAAGTTAAAATTTTGAATGAGGAAGCCTATGTGTGGTTAGAAAACCACGGTAAGCTAAATAATAGTATTCAAATGTCTTTTGTTGAGGAACAAAATCATGTTAAGAAAGATTCTAGATTTATTCAGAGGCTCAAAGAAAGCAGAGGAAAAACATCCTCTGGACTTCACGGAAAGAACAGCCCAAGTTTCCGTTCAACCGGAGGTCCAACAGCCGCAGGTCCAGGAGATATTCCAGCCGACAACCGAGCCAATGACCCAGCAGGAGACGATATCAAGTGGAACGGAACCAAAAAGTCTAGAGGAAGTTACATCTTTAGAACCTACACAGAAGCCAAAGAAGGTACGCTCAAAGTCTACCCAGAGCCAAAAGAAACCAACTTCAGCAAAGACAAAGAAAAAGTAAAAAATAAAAAGAACAGACTGGTTGACTCACCAACAGTTAATCAAAGATTGAGAAACCAGTCTGGAATAGGTCCTGAATTTGACACTCGCCAACAGGGAACAGTATACCCTATGTCTGGATTAGGCGATGTTACTTACAGAGAAGAAAAGAATTTTAGTCAGTTTAGAAAAGTCATAAAAGAATACAATGGTTTCCAAAACGATCAGGAATCCGGTTTAGCAGGAACGCTTGGCGGAGCAGATAATAAGGAACCAATTGAAAATCCAAAAGACAAACTTGGTTACACCTACAACATCATAAGAAGAAAAAAGGCAGGCAAAAAATGATTAATCTTAACAAAAAAGATTCTGTTGCTGAATCCATCAAGGACATTTTAGAGAAAAAAGAACTTTCTCCAAAGCAAAAACAAATTGCAAAAATGTCTCCACCAGAACACAAGATTGATGCAGGTGATCTTTCTAAGTTGAGAGCTGGTCACAAACCAGTTACAACCGAAGAAATCGATCCTAAAGACCGAACAAAAGATATGATTCGTGGTCGCCGCCCAACCAATCAAAAAGATGATGTGGGTCCAGGTTCTGATGGTAAGAGCACAAAAGTTAGATATCGTGGTGGTCCAATGATTGCCAAAGCTGTTGATGAAGCAAATGATGGTAATCTAGCAAACAATTATCCTCCATATGATAAGGTCACAAGAGGTGATGTTATTGCTGGTCGTTTAGGAAAAGATCATCAAGGCGGAAAAACTTTGAAGAAATTCAAAGAAGAAAAAGAAGGACATTCAATCTATGACCAGATGATTCAAGAAGTTCTATCAAAAGACGCTTCTGCTGGTGATTGGATCCACGACTTTGTTCATTCAGACAATCCTAAGTTTGCTGGTAAATCCAAAGAAAAACGCAAACAAATGGCTCTTGCCGCTTACTATGCAAAGCAACGCAACGAAGAAGTTGAAAGTGATATTTGTCCAGAATGTATGCAAGATCCATGTGTATGTGCTGGAAATCACATCGAAGAAGATGTTGAACAGATCGATGAAGCAATTGGTATTGATCCTGGAACTGGCAAACCAGTAGATCACGCAAAAGTTTTCAAAAGTGAGACTGACAATATGCATCCGGGAACCAAAAAATATGTTGGTCGTGCTGGTGGTAAAGAAGGAACTGCGAAGAAAGACACGAAAGGAAACATTAAATTTTATCCTAGGGACGGAATTAAAGGTCCACTACGACCTGTTACCAAAGAAGATGTTGAACAGATTGATGAAATTAGTCAAAAAACTGTTGCATCTTACAAAGACAAAGCATACAAAGATTATTCACAAAGACTAAAAACTTCTGCTGCCACAAAAACTGCTGATCCAAAGAAAGAAAAAAGATGGAGTGGTTTAGTTGCTGCTGCAAAAAGAGAACCACAAACACAGCAAGTTCCTTCAGATAAGAAAGCAGTATCTTCTAGTGGCCGTCCATATTGGGGTGAAGAAGTTGAACAGATTGATGAATTATCAAAATCAACTCTTGGTTCTTATGTGAAAGGTGCGGCTAGAGATGCTAGTGCCGCTCGTAAACTTTCTGCTGACTTTGAAAATAAGGCAGAAAAGTCTAGAAAACCTAGTTCAAAAGCTGCAGCTTCTCGTCTTTCCAAGAGATTCATGGACACAGCCAAAAAACGACATGCTGGCATCGGCAAAGCAGTTGAACGTTTGACAAAAGAAGAATCTGAACAAGTGGAAGAAAACGCATTTGACTGGAAGAAACCACGCCCACCAGAATCTAAAGGTGGTTCAGGTGTTAAAGCTGGTCGTGCTTATGGTGGTGCCGCACAAAAGAGCAAACCAGAACAAGATGATGTAAACGATAAGAAAAAGGTTAATGAAGGTAAGCGTCCAGAATCTGATACAGTTCCTTTTATAACCAATGATAATACACCATTATCCAGAGTTAAATCTGTAGCTAAAAGTGCAATGAAAAAAGTTAAGAATGAAATGCTTGGCAAGACAGGCACATCCGAATAAGGTATAGAAATGTCTAAGAAACAGATTGTCAAAGATGCAGTAAAAAAATGTGAGGTGAAACCCACATTCGGTACTGATCCTAATGATCCTTGGTCAGCAAAAGCAAACATTACCGAAAGTGCATTGTTGAATAGATACCTCAAATCCAGAGGTATCAATCCAGAATTTGCCACCAAAGATACTAAAGTGGCACATTCAAAAACAAATGCATTTAAAATTTGGGCTTCTTCTCACGCTAATGATCCTGTAAAAGAATCTATGTCGAGTGAACATACACCGACAGAGAAAAGATTACATGCTCTAAAGAGAGCCATGCATTACAATAAAGAAATAAGAACCACAAACGGACATAAACAACTTCACTCCGAAGCTGTAGATAAAAGGGATGTGGTTGCATTTGATATTCCTTTATTGATTCGTATGCTTGAATATGCTCGTGAAGATGCAAAAACGGACATGGACTTACATAAAGTTGTGGAAAAATTGATTCAAATTCGCAACAGAGGTGTTTTGACCATGAAAGATTACAAATTCGTTACATCAATTCGTGAAGAATTTGAGGCTGCTGGAATTCAATTGGAAGATGTTTTTCATGGTTCCACCGCCGCAACACAAATGCCTTTCGATGGTGCAAACAATCCTGATGATACTATTCCTGCAAAACGCAAGAATATGAAAGAAATGTCTAAATCTGCAAGAATCATCAAATCCATTTACAAACGCAAGAATGTAAAAGAGGAATTGTATGACCACGAAAAAGAAAATAAATCTGTTGCATCCTATGGCAAAAAACCCAAGTTCCAAAAACCTGGTATTGATACTGAAACTAAAGAATCACCACAAGCCGCAGCAGTTCTAAGTGGTGGAAAGACCATGACCGGTACTCAAAGAGATACCATTGAAATTGATCCGATGATGAAAACCAAAAAACAAGCAATTTTCGGTTCACAGAAACCAATTAAATAAATACACCATAACCCTCGGTTAAAAGGAGAATATAAAAATGTCATCTTGGGGAAATAACGACAACTCAGCTAACGCTCCATATTGGGCTGTTAACTCAACAATCGTCAACGCAGCTGACGTAAAATCTGTTGCAGCCGCACCTACAGCAGCCAATGTGGCTTTGTTGTATGGTAATACACAAGTCAGTGCTTATACAACTGGTGAAACCATCGGTTTGTTTGGTGTTGATGCACAAGAAGCCGATGTGGCTGGTGACGGAGTTGTTCATACCGGTTGGGTATTGAAAACTACTGGAACCGGTGGTCGTGCTGGCCGTGTTCAACAAGAAGTTCTTGTAGCTTTAAGTGAAATGAAAACTGATGGCGATGCACAAACATATGCCAACGTTAAGATTACACTTTCAGGTCCTTCAAACGCTACTGTTACTTCAAATGCTTCTTTTGCCAATGTAACTACTTTCACAGTATCTACATCTTTGACAGGAAACACAAACGCAACATTGTCATACCAGTGGCAATACGACAATTCAGGTACATGGGCAAATATTCCTGCCAATACAGCTAACATTCAATATGCTGGAGCAACAGGTACAACCTTGTATGTAAGACCTGCTGACAACACCATCGCCAACGGTGAAATCTATCGTGTTGTTGTAACCGCAGCTGATCAAGGTGTAACAGCCACATCAGCAAACGGCACATTAACAATTATGTGATAACAGGGGCTTCGGCCCCTCTTAATCATGTTTGATGATTTGAATGAAGAAAATTTCGTAATGTATGCGGTGAAGAATTATAATTCACCACAATGCATTATGTCGGAATTTGAGGGAGATATCAAGCGTACCAAGTACCTTAAAAGACTCTTTAGAAGATATAAAATTAGTAAATCACTAAAGGAACGCTTGATATTGAACCACATCATTCTATTGAACAATGTTTTTGGTCCAGAAGTTACTGCAAGAATATTGTTCTATAAAATAGATGAACGTGACTACGATATACTAAAGACATTTTTAGAATATCTCAATATTATGCCAGAGACAGTATATGGTATTAAAGGTAAGAACATATATTCTTCCGAAATACCATTAAATCCAGATATCGCAGAGGTATTATTAAAGATATGAAAACTTTCAAACAACATTTAGACGAAAAGGGAAGATGCTGGCCAGGACATAGACCTGTTCCAGGCAAAAAACCATTTTCTCCTGGAAGTTGCGTGAAAGAAGAATCTGATATCAATGAAGATTTAAGAAAGTGGTTTAAACAAAAGTGGGTTCGCATGGACACCAAGGGCAATATCAAGGGACAATGTGCTCGTGATCCTGGTGAAGGCAAACCAAAATGTTTACCACAAGCCAAAGCACATGCGTTAGGAAAAGAAGGTCGTGCTGCAGCAGCAAGACGCAAGCGCAGAGAAGATCCAAATCCAGAACGCCGTGGTGCACCAATTAATGTTAGGACAAAGTAAATGAAAAGTTTCAATCAATTCAGAAATGAATATCTAGAAGAAGCATATCTAGAAGAAAAAAATAAACCAACAAGTCCTGAAAAATGGGCAGCAGCAAAAGCACAAGCTAAATCAAAATTTGCTGTTTATCCATCCGCATACGCAAACGCATGGGCTGCTAAGAAATACAAATCTATGGGTGGTGGTTGGAAATCTGTTAGTGAAGAAATTGTGTCAGAAGGTGATAAAAATCCACATCCCCAAACTTGGCACGATGTTGACTCCAAACTTGGCAAGCAAGTTGATAAGATGAGCCAGGCAGAAAAAGTCAAAAAAGGGTTAGCACATCCTGACACACTGAAGAAGAAAAATGTGTCGGAAGAAGTTGAACAGATTGATGAAATCAGTAAAGAGAAACTTTTGAAATATAAAGATAAAGCTGGAATGGCAACAAAGGCACCACAAGTTGGTGTTGACTTTAAAGCAACTGATTTGCCACCTTCACATCCACAAAGTCCAGAATCTGTTTACAAGAAAAAATTGCCAAAAAGACAAGCAGGTATTGCTCGTGCAAATGCTCGTCTTAACAAAGAAGAAGTTGAACCGATTGATGAAGCCACACCCGCATGGCAACGCAAAGAAGGTAAATCAGAATCTGGTGGTTTGAATCGTAAAGGTATTGCATCTTATCGTAGAGAAAATCCAGGTTCAAAACTTTCTATGGCGGTTACAACAAAACCATCAAAACTAAAGCCTGGTTCTAAGGCAGCTAATCGCCGCAAATCATTCTGTGCAAGAATGAGTGGAATGAAAAAAAGATTGACTTCTGCCAAGACTGCTCGTGATCCAAATTCACGCATCAACAAATCTTTGAGAAAGTGGAATTGCTGATGAAAACATTTAAACAGTTCTTAGGTCCTGAGGCAACAGAGCAACAAGACAAAGAAGAAATTGCTCGACAAAAACATCATCTAAACCACAAAGCTCAAACCAGTTACGAACAATCTGAAAGAGAAGGTGGTGGTGGAGCAGCCAGAGCAAAAGGTGATGCATATACTGCCGCAAAAAATAATATAAAAGAAGATGCAATGGCCGCAGCTCCAGCCAATAGTGTTGCTGGTGTAGCAGGAACAGGTGATTCTAGATTACCTGCATCACAGAGGGAACCTGGTGTATTCAGAAAAAGAACACCTATATTCATGAGGATGGCAAAAAGAAAGTTGCCAAATATGTAAATGTGGATATTAAAATGGCTTCCTGATTGGTTGTTTTATGGTATCCTATTCATAGGTATCATAGGTCTTGCCACCACATATTTACTGAGATTCATTCCTATTCCCGCAATTTATGTGTATAAAACACCAATACAGTTGGTGTCTATTGCTCTTATTGTGTTTGGTGTTTTTATGGCTGGTGCAATACATAATGAAGAAGCATGGTTAGCAAGAGTTAGAGAATTAGAAGCCAAAGTGGCCGAAGCACAAGTTAAGTCTGCGGAAGAGAATGTCAAGATAATTGAAAAAATCACGACAAAAACACAAGTTATAAAAGAAAAAGGCGACAATGTAGTTAAATACATTGACAGAGAGGTAGTAAAACACGACAACGGTTGTGTTATACCAAAAGAATTTGTTAAAGCACATAACGATGCAGCTGAGGCACCAAAATGAAATATACTTTGATTGCACTCACACTTTGTTTAGTTGGTTGTTCAACTACCGTGCCGGTGACTGCCAAATTTCCTGATATTCCTAACCGATTATTAGAACCTTGCCCCAATTTAAAAAAGGTGCAAGAAGAAGCAAAATTGAGTGATGTTGCAAAAACTGTGACAATTAATTATTCCACTTACTATGATTGCGCTGTGAAACATGATGCGATGATTGAATGGTATCAAATTCAAAAGAGAATCTATGAAGGTGTAAAATAATGGAATTGACAAAAGAACAACTAAAACAATTACTTCCAAAAAATCCATATATTGATTACTGGCACAATGCATTAACACAATTGTTGCCTGATTATGAAATCAATACACCAAAACGCATTGCTGCTTTCATAGCACAATGCTCACATGAATCTGGTGGTTTCATGGTCTTACAAGAGAACTTGAATTACAGACCAGCATCATTACGCAAATTATTTTCTAAGTATTTTCCTACTGATGACTTGGCCAATGAATATTGTTCTAGAAAAAACAAGCAAGAAGCAATTGCAAACCGCATTTACGCAAATCGCATGGGCAATGGTCCAGAGGAGTCTGGTGATGGCTTCCGTTATCGTGGTCGTGGCCTTATTCAATTGACAGGCAAAGATAACTATACATTCTTTGCTGGTTCATTAGGAATTTCTGTTGAAGAAGCCGCAGAATACATGGCAACATTTGAAGGTGCTGCACAATCAGCATGTTGGTTTTGGGAAACTAATAATCTCAATCAATGGGCAGACAAAGGTGACATTCTAACATTAACAAAAAGAATCAACGGTGGAACAATTGGTCTAGATGACCGTATCAAACACTATGAACATGCTCTACATGTTTTAGGAGTTTGATATGCATGATTTAAAACTATTTAAGTATCTCTTGGTTCTTATTGCACTACCTGTTGGCCTTGCAATCTTTGGTGGTGATAAATTTCGTTATCCATGCCAAGATCCAGCTAATTGGGACAAAGACATGTGTAAATTTCCTCAATGTGATGTAACAAGAACTTGTCCAGAACATGTATTCAAAGGTCAGCGTGATCCTAGATTAGGTCCACCAAAAGATGGAATAAATGGACCACTACCTACTGCACCAACTCAAGGAGTTAATTGTGGAAAATAATAACACACCATTCTTATACACCGAAGACCAGTTAATGGCTCGTTTGAAATTCTTTATTGGTGTTTGCCTCGCATTGACACTAACAGGAATTGTTTTCGTAGTTCTATATTCAATCATCTTTGTTACACAACCACTCAACGCAATTTCTCCAATTGACCAGAAATTCTTTGAGTTGATTATTCCTATTGCTACATTCTTGACAGGTACTTTGTCTGGTATTATGCTCGCAGGTAATAAGAAAGAGGATCAAGAAGCAATGTTGGCTGCACAAAAGCAAGCACAAGAAAACTTTGCTGAAACCAAGAAAGCAATGACTGCACCTCCACCAATAGAACGCAAAGAACCAACTTTCAACTACCTTCCACCAGCTCCTGTTGCAACATCAGGTGTAGTGATGG